>ENA-UOOK01000787-UOOK01000787.1-fermentation-metagenome-genome-assembly--contig:-NODE-787-length-42277-cov-5.702691_pt1 | contig 42277 bp, 38 predicted proteins | sample MGYA00245777_ERZ724023 | MGnify/ENA primary metagenome ERZ724023 (study PRJEB28704, sample SAMN03018312) | fermentation metagenome | biome: anthropogenic terrestrial biome; feature: soil; material...
AAAATCCTGTTTCAATACTAGGTCCTATACCGAATTTCACACCCGGATATAATAATTCTATGGCTTCGGCCATGAGATGCGCCGAAGTATGCCAAAAAACGTCTTTGCCTTCGGTATCGTTCCATGTCAGCAAACGCAAGGTGGCGTCGTGGGTGATAGTGCGATTCAAATCCCATGCTTCACCATTAACCACTGCAGCAAGTACATTTCTTGCTAAGCCTTCACTGATAGATAAAGCTACTTCGTAGGAAGTAACTCCTGCTTGAAATTGTTTGACCGACCCGTCGGGTAAAGTAATCTGTATCATATTTTTATCTTTTGATAAATTAGCTGCAAAAGTACATAAAATTATCTTACCTTTCGCGAGGCCTAAAAAATTGCATGATTCTTTTTTGTTCTTTATCTATCGCATTCATTATATATATATTGGTATTAAAGGCCGATATGGCATAGGATGTACCTCATGCGAAAAAAATCGTTATAAAATGCTACAAATTTTCAATTTATTGATATAGCACAAAAATAAGATGGTATAGTGTTTTGTTTGGGTGCGCACCCAAATAAAATTTTATACCAATACGTTTAAAAGCTATAACTATATATTTTCGTTTGGGTGCGCACCCAAACAAAAATCTTTTTGTATACGTTTTATCGGTAATGAATATCATTTATATTAACACCTATTTGCCTTTAAATATCAACTTATTAACTGATGTTTTATATAGACATTCGTCAGAGGTTGCAGTAGAAACGGAGGGTAAGAATGTCTCCCAACAAATGTTGTTTATTCGTAATATTCATATTGAGTTGAAGCAGATATTCCATAAATAGAACCGCTTACCTCAACAGGCCAATTATTATCATAAACGTATGAATAGTTAATGGTGTATTCATCATATAATTCTTCCTCGATATATACTTTCGCTTTCTCAGAGGTTAGATTATTTTCCGAATGCAATAAAACACCATCCGTATAACAATTTTGGTAGATGGGGTTATTTTTATTGTCGTAAGTATAATCAATCTTATAAGAATAAGACATATCTAATAAATTTCCGACACAAGAAATAGATATAATATTGTTCCCTTGATAAGTAACTTGTGATGTTTCGATTGCATTGCTTTTATGAGTACTTTGTTCCAAAAGTTTTGTTACTGTTTTTCCAAAAAGTAAACTATATACATTTGTAGAAGCATTTTTAGTGCTATAATCAAAGTCGCTATAGTAAGTGGTTTTGATTTGTGATATTTTATTGTTGTTGCCGCGTGTAAATTCAGTTTGGGCTGTAAGTACACCATTTTCGAAACGTTCGAATTTATGGAATAGATTATTTTTATACGTAACAGCTAGATATCCAACTGGATTATCATTGTAATAGTCGATAATTTTTACGATTTGATGTTTATCGTTATATTCGAATTTCGAATAATAAGAGTTTCCGTTATCAATTTGTTTGAGGGTGTCGTGATCCCATATCCATGTTTGTGCTATTGTTTGTTCGCCTTCTTGTGTAGAATAGATTCTATGAATTTTTCGTGCTGGATTAAACACTCCTTCCATAACTAGATGATTGATACTGTCATTCGGATTATTGATTACGGGATCTTTAGGTTTATCATCCTCTTTATCACATGCATTAAAAGCTAAGACAACTGTTACTAAAATTGTTGTTAATACTACCCATTTTTTCATTTTTATTCTTTTATGTTAATTACTGATTTTTTTGCAAAGGTATTAAATTTATAATTAATAAACACTATTGTCCGAAAAAAATTCCTATATTGTTTCAGATTCTTCGCTTCGCTCAGAATCTGTTGGATTTAATCGGACCATAAAAAATAAAATTCATAGATAAAAAACAATCCATCAAATCAATTTACGTAATTCTTCTATAAACGCTTTTATGTCATCTTCGGTAGTATCCCAGGAAGTAACGAGGCGGATTTCGCCTTGGCTTTCGTTCCAAATATAAAAAAAGTGTTTCCGCAGCAATTGCTCGATAAAGTGTTTGGGTAATTTAACCAAGAGAATATTGGCATCGGTAGCTTGTGTGAAAATGAAGGGATGTACGGCTAGCATTTCTTCCCGTAAATATTGAGCCATACGGTTGGCGTGTTGTGCATTATGCAACCATAGATCATTTTCAAGATAGGCAATAAATTGTGCGGAAAGGTATCGCATTTTGGAACACAGTTGGGCAGATTGTTTGCGGATATATTTCATATGTTCCGCTAATTCTTTGCGAAAAGTGATAACGGCCTCGCCCATCATCATACCATTTTTTGTTCCACCAAAACTAAGTATATCGATGCCACAATCCAGGCTTATTTCTTTGAACGATTTCCCCAAAGCGGCAGCGGCATTGGCCAGGCGTGCTCCGTCCATGTGTACATACATTTGATGACTGTGTGCAAAATCGGTCAAAGCTTTGATTTCATCTATGCTATAAACGGTTCCCATTTCTGTGCATTGAGAAATATACACTACTTTGGGTTGCGAATGATGTTCTACTCCGAGGTATGAAATCCATGGGTTTATGTGGTCGGGCTTTAATTTGCCGTCGGGAGTAGGAATGGCTTTCAGGGAACTTCCGCTCATAAATTCGGGGGCTCCGCATTCATCCACGGCAATATGAGCCGTTGAAGCTGCCAGCACACAATGATAGGTCGACATAGCTGCTTGTAAAGCCAATGCATTAGCTCCGGTTCCGTTAAAAACAAAAAACACTTCGGCCATATCTCCGAAAAGATGTTTGAGTTTTTGTAGGGCTTTTTCCGTCCACATATCATCACCATATCCTATACAATGGTCTTTGTTGGCATCGACGATGGCTTGCATTACTGAGGGATGAACTCCCGAATTGTTATCACTGGCAAAACTTCTCATGTTTTATTCTTTTGTAAATTTTTTATGAATGATTCCCTGTTTGGTCTGTATTTGTAAAAAATAAACTCCTTTTTGCAAGGCAGAAATATCGAGAATGCCCTGTTCGCTTTGTATGGAAACGGTCAGTATTTTTTTCCCTACGAGGTCGTAAACCACCACATAATCCATGGGAGTATTATTTTTTATGTTTATCTGATTACGTGCCGGATTAGGATAAAGGATTACCTTATCTTCGGATACGACATCGTTAATGTTAGCATCGGCGGCAAAGTTAATATTATCAATATTAATACATCCACCCATACCGGAAATATAACTGAATTTAAAGATTGCTTGTTCTTGATTTGCATAGGAGGTTAAGTCAATCACTTCGGTTTTCCATTCATTATCGTTGGGGATAAAAAAACATTCCATAATACTTAAAGGATTCATAATGGGATTAGGTGTTGTAGCAAGGTCGGCGCCTCCTTTTCGAAATAACATTTCGTAGGTATCGCCACAATCGAAGGAGACCGCTATTTCTAAGGTATCGGCAAAAACAACATCCGCTGTAAAATAAGGCGGGGTGTATTTGTGATAGTTATAGGCATAGTCGAAAGCCATTTTCGGATTGGAAATGCTTGTTAAATCAATGCATGAAGAATAAAAACTAGTTATATCTCCTTGGGTATAAAAAAAGAGGATGGTATTAAAATTTCCTATTGAATAAGTACCGTCTCTACTCACTTCGGAATCTCTATACCACGTAAAAAGAGTCTCTACCCCATCAAAGTACCAATTATTGGGACTGTCATCCTCAAATCCTTCATAGATTGGGAATGGATAGCCTTGTGTTTCTACATCAAAAACAATGGACAATTCATTATTATCGACTAACGTATCTTGATAGGATGTATTGATTTGTCCTACATTCACTTTAAGTGTATTTTCTCCTTTAGCAACCGCTGAAATAGGAAATGATATGATTTTATGTTGATAAGGCTCCATATTGCCTGTCCAGGTATAAGAAGCTTGTTGATCATTGATTTGATAATTTATTTCGATGGAATTGACTGTATTACTACCCAAACTTCTAACTATCACAGCGGCTTGTATCGTAGTGTCGCAATAAGGATCCTCCATATCAAAGGCATAGATTTCCAAATCATAGTCGGATGTAGTCGGATTTTCAAAAAAGGGAATACATGCCGCTATGGTAGCCGAATCGTTGGGAATACTGTGTTCCATATTCGGATAAACAACGTATTTCACTTTAGCATCATTTAAAACAAGCTGATTATACATGGGGGGAATAGTAGTCGCATAAGTGAAGTCTTTTTCACCGCAAAATATATAAATAGGTATTTTCGATGCTTGAGCATAATTGTAATAAATTCCATTTGGTAATTTGTTTAAAGCATCCGCTAAACCTTGAACTGCGGGAGTGTTTAATAAAAGCCCTTTGAATTTAGTTGGATTATCAAGTCCATATTTAAGGGCACTGCGTCCGCCCAAAGAAAATCCTTGCAGAATAATGTTGGTTGTGTCGATAGAATAGTACTGTTTAGCATATTCAATGCTTTGTTGAATGATTTCTTCATCTCCATCGGGTGTTGAAAAGTCAGATCCGTTATCGTCGCCTCCACTGGGACAAATAAAAATAGTAGCAGGAAAAACATGATTCCATTTTAAGGCATTGATTAAAGCATTTCGATAATTCTCGCTGTTATCGCCCATGCCATGCAAACATATCATCAAGCGATATTGAGTCTCTGCTTGATAATCGGCAGGGACATGACAAGCCAATATTCTGTATTGACCATTAAACATAACTGAATCAGTAAAGTTCCCCGTTTTTTGAGAAAAAGCTATTTGTGTATAAACAACTATTAGTGTGATTAAAATCAAAATTCGTTTCATAATATTATTTTTTTAAAATTAAACTCATTATTTATTAGATGTTTTGCATTTATCGGCCGATATAGTAAACATTTTTACATTCATGTTAATTATCAATCCCTAATAATAAAAAACTATTATGTAATAATAATGTTCTTTTTACTATTCGTTTCAACAAAAGAAAATACCTTTTCAAAAAAGAACGGAATCTACAAAGCTTACAAATAAATATTATCTATAAATCTTCAAAATTTATAGAGTCATTTTTACTTGAATCGTCATTTGGCTGTAGATTTATATTCCCAGATTGTACAAAAGAGATTACTTCATCCAATTCTTTTCCGAAATTTAAAATATCTTGTACGTGCAAGAAAATCTTATGTTTTTCGTAATAGAACGTACCTTTTGCTTCATCAAAACGGCGTTTACTTTCTGTGATTGTTAAATAATGATCTTGATTTTTAGTTTGTTTCAAATCAAAAAAATAGGTTCTTTTCCCTGCTCTGAGTACTTTTGATAATACCTCGTTATTTTCCTTATAATCTCTTTTTTCCATAACTACTACTTAAAATACATAATAACATTATTAGTACGCAAAAATAAAATTTTTTTTTATATATAAAACTTTTTACGAAAGGTTTTATAAAATAAAAATAAATGTAGATATAAAAAGATAGCTCTGCCTTGGTATTTTTTATGCATTCGGAGTCTGTGGCAAGTGTGAAATTATTTCAAAGACAGCTTTTTCTTAATAAAAGAGTTCAATTTTATGTTGACGCTTATCATCAAAGAGGGTAATTTCGTTGCCATCCAGTAGATTTCCATCGAGTAAGATCCGTTGTAAGCTTCTACGATTTGGATTTTCCTCTTTGCAATCTACCTTAATAAGATATAAGGTCTCCCCATATTGGTATTCTATTGAAAAGGATGACCATGTCGAAGGTATTTTAGGTTCAATGATTAATATATTTCCTTTTTTTCTAAATCCTAAAATATGTTCCAGCCCAACCTTATAAGCCCAACTACTTGATCCTGTATACCAAGTCCAACCTCCTCGACCGGCACATTGCGGATTAGAGTAAATATCGGCTGCTACGCTATAGGGTTCTACTTTATATTTCAAGGTATCGGCTAAGGAAAAGGTTCTATTGATAGGATTAATCATAGCATAATAGCGATAGGCTTTATCCATAGCGCCTTCTTTTAATAAAGCCATAATATACCACATAGCTCCGTGTGTATATTGACCTCCGTTTTCACGTATTCCCTCAAGGTAATTCATAATATAACCGGGTTTGTTTTTAGAATTTTTAAAGGCAGGAGTCAGAAGCTTAATGATTTTATTTTCGAGATCAACCAATCGATGTTCTGTTTCATGCAATATTTTTTGTTTTCGTTCATTATCGGCAACATCGGTAAGTATACTCCAGGATTGAGACAATAAATCGATTTGGCATTCTAAATTATTCCTTGAACCTAAAGCATCGCCGTTATCAAAATAAGCACGTAAGAACCATTCTCCATCCCATGCATTTTTAATGATGGCTTGTTTAAGTTCAGGTATCACATTTCGGCATGTTTTTACTAAAGTCTCATCTTGTTTATGCGATGCCAGCTCTATCATTTTGGGTAGAATATCCAATAAGAAGAACCCTACCCATACACTTTCGCCTTTTCCTTTATAGCCCACTTTATTCATTCCGTCGTTCCAATCGCCGCACCCCATTAAAGGCAATCCATGTTGTCCGAATTGATTCAATGCTTTATTTATACAGATTTTTAGGTGATGGTACAGACTTTCCGTTTGATGCCCTATGGAGAAAACAATTCCTTTTTCGGTTTCATTTTCATTCAGTTTTTCTCCTTGAACAAATGGCACTTGTTCATTTAAGATTGCATAATCTCCTGTCATATGTATATATTCAAAGCTAACATATACCAACCACAAATAATCGTCGGAGAAGGTTGTACGAGTTCCGAAAGAAGTTTCATCATGCCACCAATGCAACACATCGCCTTCGGGAAATTGATGGGCTGCATGTTTGAGGATTTGATTTCTCGCTATCGAATCATCCACATACATTACACTCATCACATCTTGCAATTGATCTCTAAATCCGAAGGCTCCCCCTACTTGATAAAAACCTGAACGTGCCATCAAACGAGAAGCAAGGGTTTGATATAAGAACCATGTATTCATCATGTAATTAAAGGATGTATCGGGTGTTTGAATCTTCAAAACTGATAATTTCTTCTTCCAATATTGTTTTACTGCTTGAAATTCTGTATCGATTTCAGCTATTTTTCTTGAAAAAACTGCGGGTTGTAGCTTGCATGCTCCTATCATAAAAGCAAGACGTTTCGTTTCACCTTCGGATATATGTGCTTCAATTTCTATTCGTTTATTTGTAGGATTGATTTCATCGTAATCTACGATTTTTTCAGAAGAAGACAGAAAAACCCTCGTATCTCTGAATGTATTGTTATACACATTTCTGAAATAAAAACAATTTTCCTCTTCATCCCATTCCGGTAATAAATGACGATTTGTTTTTTCCTCCGTGGTTCCTAAAACCATTTTAGCGATGAAGTCTATGCTAATGTTTTGCGGCAGAGATGTAATATTTTCAATCTCGATTAAATAATATTTCACTTGTGTTTCTAAGGCAGCAAATACCTTGATGTTAATACGAAAAGCATGTGATAGGGCTGTAAATATGGAATATCCTGTCCCGTGACGTGCTGTTGTAGGCACAAAACGTTGTTTGTTAAAAAGAATAAATTCGGAAGGAGGATCGGCTATGATATCATTTGACCAGGATGTTATTTTATACGTCTGGCTGTTGTAAGCATAGGTAAATCCACTCATGGTACTACTTATGATAAAACCAAAGGAAGGGTTAGCAATCACATTAATCCATGGCATAGGAGTATTGACATTGGTTACACAATATTCATTCCCCTCTTGGTCAAATCCACCAAATTCATTATAAAACTTCAAATTTTTAGGAGGAAAGGTTTCTCTGGTTGCTAAGACAGGAAATCGGCAATTGTCAACACACGCAAACAATTCGCTTTCCATTTCTTGAATTTGCTGTTCCAGTGTTTGGCTTTTTGATGAATTCAATGAAATACGTGCTATGGTATATAAAAGATATTTTTCTTCTTCACTTACTTCCGATGCCGAAAGGATATATACGTTTCCGGATGGATTTTCGAAATAATTAAAATAATAAATTTTATTTACCAAATCACTGATATATTTCTTTAATAATGGTTCATTCTCTTGGTTTTCATTATTAATAATTACAATATCGATATAAATAGCCCTGCTTTTATAAAATTCGTAGGCTTGTAAGACTTCTTTCAATAACAAGGCGTTTTCCATTTTATCGATTTCAACTAAGATAATCGGTAAATCACCGGAAATACCAAATTTCCATAAATTGGTTTGGTCCATGGTGTTTTTCTCTAAGATGGCTTTACGTGCTTTGCTCAAAGAGGCCGTTTGATAAATATGTTTTAAAATAGTATTATAGACACGCATTTGCGAACCTTTCAATTGTGAATAACTGGTCCGCATATTGTTTAATACGGTTGCCATTTCAAAGGCATGATTCACATCTAAACCCGTATAATATGATTGAACCATATGCACAACCTGTTCATAAGACTTTCCAAAACCTACTAATAAATAGACGTTTTCTTTGGAATTAGCTTTCACTATTATTTCTCTTCGTAAGCTCATTATCGGATCCAAGGACAGTCCCAATCCTTTTGATAGATTCCCTTTATTTACAATTACTTGTGGATTATATGTTGTGTTATTCCTTCCGATGAAATCCAAACGCGATGTTTCGTATTCGATCTTTAAATCATTTTCTTTGTCGAAGAACATTCTGCTTACGACATAATAATTCACATCGGGTTTAGACCTTGATTTTCGTTTGAGGATTAGTGCGGAATTTTTTTCGTCAAATTCACCGAAGATAGTCATTCCGTTAAAGGAGCGATGTGCAATATCTTTTTCATTTTCACATAAAATAATTTCAGCATAGGACGTTAACTCCAATTTAACCTCTTCGGAGGTATAATTTTCGAAGGTTATTTTTCGTATTTCTGCATTGATATCTTTTACAACACAGACTTCCGTACTGGTAGTAATTCTGTCATCTTCTCTTATATATTTAATTCTGTCGGACGCAAATACGACTCGATATTTATCAGGATTCACATATAAGGGAGCATATGTATTGGACCATAATTTTCCGGATCTCATATTTCGAATATATAAGAATGTGCCATAATTTTCGGAGGTTATTTTCCGGTATCTATTAATATAAGTAGCTTTATATCTACTAAATCCACATCCCCTATCGTTTAACAGAACGGTATAAAAACCATTAGACAATACCCCTATTTCGGGAATATGCGCAATATTATCGTATTCGCGTATGTCATTTTCTTGTCGTGTTTTAGGATATTTAAATCGTTTATATTTTGTTATTTTTAAATCTATGAAAGGTTTTATCTGTGCTTTCTCTTTTAAAAGCATTTCCATAGACATGATTTTTTTATCTTGATGGAAATAGTTTTGAATACAATTATCTTTTAAATAATTGGTTAAAGCGGCTAATATCATTCCTTGGTGATGGGCATAATGCGCTTTTACACTTACCCTATCTTCTTCGTCGTAGGATTCAAAAAAACCATATTCACTGAACATATTCAATGCTTTAAACTTTTGAATATTTTCATATACTTCTTTATCTTCCATCGCTATCACCATGAGTGAGCTATAGGGTGAAATAACGATACGATTGGAAAGTGTATTTTGAAATTTGAGATATGGAACTCCAAAGGCTTTGTATTTATAGTTTTGAGCATCATCTAATTCATTATATCCCGATTCAGAGATACCCCATGGCAATTCCTTATCAATTTCTTGAATAAATTCGCGTTGGGCGTAAAACGCAAACGCATAGGTTTCATCCATTAACGTATGTTTGTATGTTCTCATAAAAATCAAGGGCATAAAATATTCAAACAAGGTCCCATACCAAGATGCAACTCCTTTATAGTATTTATACCTCGTTAAGGTTTTATCTAAACAAAACCAGTGTTTATAAGGAATATCTCCTTTACTAATAGCTATATAACTGGTTAGTCGAGCTTCGGAAGCAAAATTATTGTAATGATAAGGTAATAAGGTTTGCTCTTTATGATCATAGCCTATACTTAATACATCTAAGGTAGGATTATACAATTTCGTGAAATTTGTATTGTCAATTAATCGTATGACTATATTTAACAAGTTCTTATCCTCAATTTTTTCCAAAAATCCTTTTACAACATATAAGCAAGCCATAAAGTTACCACTATCGGCTGTTGAAATAAAATAAGGTGGGAGTACTTCCATAGTACGGATATTATACCAATTGTATAAGTGCCCCTCCCATTTTGACAATTTAACGATGGTCTGAATGATATTATGTAATTTATTTAAGCTTTCTTTTAAGGAAATAAATCCTAATTCATAGGCAGCTATTACAGCGGTTAAAGAATAACCAATATTAGTGGGCGAAGTTTTATAGTCGGTTTTTTTGTTTCGATTTAATTGATAATTATCTGGTATCAAATAATTATTCTCTTCCGTTATAAAGTCATTAAAATAATTCCACGTACGGAAGGCTACTTCTTTAATTTCTTCTTTTTCATTTTGATTCAAGCGTTTTACATCGGTTTGTAAGGGTTTTCCTAGATAATACATCAAAAAAGGCGCAAAGCACCAAAGTGATGCAATTACTCCCGCTAAAACAACGTTCCAATAGTCTGTTTCTGACTTAAAATGCCACGTTAATCCTACAAAAAGTATGGCTACGATAAAGTTTGTTTTGAAGCTCCATAAATAACTTTTGAGTGTGTTTTTTGTTGATTTACCTGCATCTTCTGAAGTTATCCAGTTTAATAAATTCTTTTTACTGATAAACATACGATACAGAGAACGAACGATAGCATCTAAATACCATAAAGCTTCTTTGGGTAGAAGCGATAAAACAATAATCGATTTATTCACTACAACGCCAATTCCACGCATTAAGCTCAAATAATAGCGTAAAAAGCGGCTGTATTTGCGTTTATAGATGAGTCTAGAAATCAAATAAAAGAAAATAGGCGTCATCACTACAAGCAGTACTACAAGTAAATAAGCTAAAGGATAATACTTCCCTACCGTAAAGCCATAAAATAACAATAGCAACAACGACAGACTCATGACACTGCGTCGGAGATTATCAAATATTTTCCATTTGCCAAGAGCTGTGATCGGATTACGCACACGTTGACCCTTTTCGTTTCTGACTTTCGATTTCAGCCATTGAATAATTTGCCAATCGCCTCTTGTCCAACGATGATGACGCTTAGCATCCTCTAAATAATTTGACGGGCTATCATCGAAGAGTTCAACGTCGTTAATAATGCCACATCGTAAATAATTGCCTTCGATCAAATCGTGGCTTAAAATCAAATTCTGTGGAAAAGTACCCGACAAGACCTGTTGAAATATGTGTAAGTTATAAATGCCTTTGCCTACAAAACTACCTTCATTGAACGTATCTTGATACAATTCAAAGTTAGCCGTGGTATATACATCAAAACCTCCCAATCCTGAAAACAATTGAGCATACTTTGATTTATTGGTTACTTCAATATCTACATTGATGCGTGGTTGCATGATGGCATAACCCGACACCACACTTTTACCATCGGCAGCTAATACAGCTTGATTCATCGGATGGGCTATGGCACCGATAAGTTTGGCTGCGGAATATAAAACCAATTGGGTATCGGTATCTAAGGTTATTACATAGGTTATTTTTTTGTTGAAATTATCCAATGTTTGACATTGAAACAATTCTTTTTTACGTTCTTCTGTTAAATTCCCTAAAAGTAAATCGTTGAAATGTAGGATAGCCCCTCGTTTACGTTCAAAACCTAAATAACATCCCTCGCCTTCACTATAAAAACGATTGCGATACACAAAATGAAACAAGTTTTTATTGTATTTCTCATTTAATTCTTTCATTTTATACAATCCTGTCTCCATAATCTCAGCATCTTTCTCGACATATTGTGTTGATTCTGAAGAACAATCTCCTAATAACGTAAAATATAAATTTTCTGATAGATTTGATAAATAGTACACTTCTAACCTATCAAACACTTGATTTACCTTTTCAACCGATTTAACGATGGTTGGAATAATAACCATGGTGGCATATTCCTCAGGAATGTCTTTTTCAAATTTTAATTTAAATGTACTGGTAGGTTTATGCAGAAAATATAATAATTGATTAAATAAGTCTATCACAAATTGACTCAAGGGGATCAATAGAAGTAAAAAAGCCCATCTTCCGGCATAATAGGAAAGAAAAGTCGAAATACTGATGGTCGATAACAACACAATTAATATATATGCATAGGATCGTTCCTTATATTTTTTTGGTTTCAACAACTTCATTCCTACATGTCGATTTGTTTTATTTGCTTGTTCAACAAGGCCTAATGTATACTGATATTCATTAATTTTGTGTTTCCTGGCATCTCGTATGATTTTTGAACGATAATTATTCTTATTGTTTTCATACATTTTAACATACATACCGGCTTTTTCCGATATTAATGCCTTTTCCGTAAAGCTGATTTTAACATAAAATAAGGAGATCTCTGTTTTCGTCATCTTCTTTAAAGAAACAAAGATATTCATTATTAAAAGATTATCTGCAGCAGATTCATCCATTTCTTGCTGAATCAAATCTTTTAATGTTTTATCGTATGTAAATATTATTTCTTTAAAAAAGAGATTTAATTTTTCCGGGATACTTTCCGTACTGTTAAATAATAAATAGACTTGCTCCAGAAAGAAAGGATTTTTGAGTAAATCTTCTTTTTGTTGCAAATTATTCAACATTACATTGGCATCGGAAATTTGGGTCATTTCCTTTATCTGAGCAATAAGCTTCTCTGCTTCATTTTTTTTCTTTAGTTTATTTTTCAGTTTTTCAGATAATACACTTAATTCTTTGATTAATATAACGCGAAACAAGATAAAAAGATAGTTAATTTCAGCATAGGAAAAATAATCGTCATGCTGCTCTTGGTATGCATTGATTGCATTAAAAAGGATATCTAAATCTATATGAAAATTAAGTTTTGTTAAATCAGCATACAGTAAATCATATAATTGTTTTTTTCGTTTAACTTTAATTCTTACTATATCTTTCGCACACAACTCATATTTTATGCTTTTTTCTTGTTCACTAATGACATAAAAATTATCAAGTATCCATTCATTTGTACTACCAACCGTTTTATTGTTTTTTGTTTCTTCAACTAAGATTTCATAATATTTAGTAATCTTTTGAATATTAAAAACAAATTCTTTATATGTCATTTTCCACATAAAACATTAATTTAATTTTGATTTTAAAAGCAAATAAAGTTTCTCTCTATGTAAAGTTTATTTGTTTCGTTTTTTGTTTTTCTTTATTTATACAATCTGCAAAGATACATAATAATGTAGAAATAAAACTTATAGAGTCACAAACAATTTTAACTAAAGAAGTAAACAATATAAATTGCATTACTATTCAAGCTTATGCAATAAAAACATAAACAAAGATAGAATATAAGATGTTAAAAAAACAGTAAGTATAAGGCTTGTAATTTTAATTACGTCCCCCTATCAAACGCAGTAGAAATAGAAATAAATTAATAAAATTCAGGTATAAGGAAAGAGCTCCCATTAAAGCCATTTTATTTCCTGTTTCGGTTCCAATCATTTCCATATAAGATGCTTTTTTCATTCGTTGCACATCCCAAGCGGTCAGACCGGTAAATATAAGCACCCCGGCACATGAAATAATCCATTGTAAACCGGAACTTTTCATAAATAAATTTACAACGATGGCAATAACAAGTCCTATTAAAGCCATAAACATAATAGAACCGAATTTTGTTAAATCGATTTTAGTTGTATAGCCAGCTATGGCCATCGCTCCAAACATAGCTGCCGTAATTAAAAAAGTTAATGCTATAGTTTGAGCAGTATATATCAACAAAATAAAGCTCAAGCTCGCACCCATCAATGCCGAATAAACCAAAAACAAAGTCATTAAGGCGAAAAATGACATTTTATTAAATCCGAACGACATAAATATCACCATCACAAAGGGGGAAAACATAACAATCCAACCCAAGGTACTTAATCCGGTTTCGGTGATCAGCAAATGGAGTAAGGAACTATAGGCAAACATCCAGGCTACAGAGGCTGTGATTATTAAACCGGCAAACATCCATATAAAAACGTTTGCCATAAACTTCTTACTTAATGTTTTATCTTCGGATAAAACTTTTGATTCTAATGTAGAATAATTATTTTCTATATTCATCTCTAATTATTTTTTATATCTTGGTATAGCTAATAGTTCACTTTCTTTGAGATAATACCGTAAAGGTTGAATGATTCTATCAAAAACAAAATACTGACAAATTACAATTTCGTCGGTATTATCGTTGATGGTAGCATAGAATTTATCTTTATTAAATTCTTCCACAAAGTCATAGTCATATTCATAATTAGCAGTATCTAATTCGTTTATCATATAATATAAGGAAATTTTTGTAGAATTATTGTCCATATCCGTAATAATAATTTCCTTAAATTTCAACGAGAAAATAGTATCTTTTTCATTTTTTGTCAGATCTTTGGCAAAAAACTCAAAGTTTAAATCGCGGTATTCCGATAAATGATCAAAAAGTTTAGCCGTATCATAGGCTATTAATTTTTGATTATCACTTTTTAGGATATGAAAGTTACGTGTATCCGTTCGCTGTATCCGCAAGGATTGGTCAGGTTCTTCCAAATCTAATACGTTAATTTCTTTAATTTTCGATATTTTTAGTTGTACGATATTATGACTTCTCCAATCATTCAGAAAAGGAGAATAATAGGGAGAAATAAAACCTCTAAATCCGGGCATGTTTACTATAAATGGTTCTTTTCCTCCTTCAAGCAAAGCATAATTTCCCAAATTATCTTGGGTTACACCACCCATGTAATACACTTTTTTAGTTTTATATTTCCATAATCTCTTTTTACCAATTTTAATACGATAATCGTAATAATAAATTTCGATTTTAGTCGCACCGGTAGCTAACCATTTGTTAACATTAGTACGGGCAGCGTGTGCAACCGGTTCTCGGATAGAGATATTTTGAATTACATTCAATAAATCAGCCACATTTTTACGTACCGCTTCATGTTCCTGATTTACGGTCCAATTACCGGAAGATTGTTTTTCCAACAATACGTTATCCCCATAATTGTCGGCAATAAAGATTTTATAAATTTCCGATGTGTCTTTTATGGCAAAAGCTTTGGAATCATAATCAAAAGTCCCTGTTTTTCTTTCTAATAATAATATCATTGCAAGCAACAATAATAATAAGGTTGCCGCTAAAATGATTATATTCTTTTTTAAATTTTTATTCATATTTCTTTTATCTGGCAAATTTTCTCTTTCGAATAACTACAAAAATTATTCCCATTATTATAACGAAACATAGAGGCAATACCATATTCAAGACTTGCCAAAAGGTTTTTTCTTTTAAAATTTTATCTTTATCCAACAATCGCATTTTAAAGTCTTTGGAACGAACTTGTACAATATCTTCATCGTCGCATAAATAATTAACGGCATTTAAAAGAAAGTTTTTATTTCCATAAGCAACGTCGGTATATTGATCATAGCCTAAAGGCAATGGATATCCCTTTGAGCTAAATTGGTTTTTAATCATATCTCCATCGGAAACAAAAATCATTTTAGTTGGTTTACTTTTTTCAATAAATCCGATTTTTTCTTGATCGACCATTTTATCATATCCGGAAAATAATGAAGTAAAAACACCTTCCACTAACACACTTACCGGAATATATTTATGGGCATATTCTCTATTAATGGCTCTTCGTTTTAAAGCTTCTAAGCTTATGATTGCAGGGGTATTAAGTATTTTTGTACTTGCGGAAGTTGTTAATAAAACGGTTTTTGTTAATCCCGATTTTGTTCCTACTGTATCCATTGAACTTACAAATTCCGTTTTTAATACATTTAAATTTTTTACAATAGGATGATCGGCCACAGGAGTAATCAAAGGGAAAAAGTACCAAGGAATAAACTTATATTGTGCTTGTCCGGCTATTTCACCCGATTTTACCGGTATAGGCAATGCATTTAAATCTTGTAATAAATTTGAATTCAACCGTACACCGTATCGAAAAAACAGGTCTTCTAAATTTAAATCTCTAGGCAAACAGGGGACTTCCTTGTAATACTGTAGGCTATCCATTTCAGCAAACACCGGATCGACATACCAAAGTATTTTTCCTCCTCGCATGACATATTGATCTAAAATATATTTTTCATAGTTGGAAAAAGCTTGGGTAGGTTTAGCAATAACCAATAAATCGTATTTATTGCCTTTTATTACAAAATCAACTGTATTGGAATCGACTAATTCTATATCAAAAATTTTCGATATTTTGTTATCAAAGACTACTGAATCAACGGCATAGAAATCAGCTATGCCGACAGCAGCACTAAACACTTCTCGGTTAGTCAATTCACCGTGTCCCTTTAAAAAAGCTACAGTAGCTTTTTGTTGGCCTGTTAATCGCCGTATGGCATTGGTGATATTATATTCCAATTTATCGATCGAAAATTTTATGATATCGTTACGATTATACAATATTCCTTCATCCGAATCGAGTAATTGCACCGGAGTTTCCCGCTGACGGTATCGAATAATAGCTCCCGGAACAATATAGCGTGTATTTACTCCCGATGCATCTACATCTTGTATAGGTTGTGGTTGTAGACCTTGTTTATATAATTGACCGTAAAAAGCCATTAATTGTTGTTCGTCTTTGTTCTCTGTCGGATCAATAAATTCGTAATGAATGTTTTTGGAATACACCCGCAATTCATCTAAAAACTCTCTTGTTTTTAACGATAATTCTGAAAAATCAGGAGGCAAGTTTTTCCCATATAAATAAACAGATACATAGACAATATCATCTATGTTTTTTACCATCGCTCGGGTAGATTTTGAAAGGGTGTATCTTTTCTCACTTGTTAAATCAATCCGAACAAAAACATAAGAAAATATAATGTTAAGCGCAAGGATAATTCCTACTACCGAAAAAAATTGTATTAAATTATTTCTTTTTATGTTACGTATATTTTTCCCTTTTTTCATGTTTTATGAATTTACCAATTTCTACTTTTCAAACGAAGTACCGATAGGTATAAAAACAAAAGGATAACACTCATAAAATAAATAATATCCCTTGTATCGACTACTCCCCTGCTAATGGATTCGTAATGGTGACTAATTCCCAATGTTTTAATAATATATCCAAAGGAACCGAAGAGATCAAAAGAATAAATAAAATCAAAACCCAACCAGGCAATAAAACAAATTACAACGGTAAATAGAAATGCAATTATTTGATTATCGGTTACTAATGAAATAAATAATCCGATAGCTGCGAAGGCTGCTCCTAAGAAAATCAATCCCATATAAGATCCCCACATGGCTCCTTGATCTATATTTCCCTTCGGATATCCCAAATAATAAACACTGAAAAAGTAAATCAAGGTTGGCAACAATGAGATTACCAATAACACTATACTTGCAAAATATTTAGCCAAAACAATTTGAGTGTCTTTAAGGGGATAGGTAAGCAACAATTCAATGGTTCCTGTTTTTTTCTCTTCCGCAAACGAACGCATGGTTATGGCAGGAATCAACAATAAAAACACCATGGGCGCTATTTGAAATAATCCATTAATATCGGCGAATCCACGTAGCAGAATATTATCTGCAAAGGGAAATACCCATAAAAAAAGTCCGGTTAGAATCAGAAAAACGCCTATCACAATATACCCAACCAAAGAACCTAAAAAACTTTTTATTTCTTTTAAAAACAAACTGTACATACAATACTTTTAGGTGAAAATTATTCGAGTGCAAATTTACATGAAATTATCCAATTACACACAGACGGATAAAAATATATTTTAAAATTTATAGAGGAAAAATAAGATTTTTTTGCTTATAACTTCCCTATAAAGTATTATTTCTTTTATCCTAATTTTAAAGGCGAATTCTTAGTCATTTGAAGTATTAACGTAAATAATATATCGATAAAGCATATAAAAATTGTTTTTTTAAAGACATATAAAGCATGGTATATTTTCATCTTTCTGTTATGTTTTATATTACTTTTTCAATTACTTTTGTGAAAATTTAAATTTTTGTAAAATTCATGATAAATCCAAATCTAAATCCGGACATTTCTAAGCTCAATCTTACTGAAAAAGAGATAGAAAAAGTAATACGTCCGAACGATTTTCGTGATTTTTACGGACAAGAAAAAGTAGTAGAAAACTTAAAAATTTTCGTACATGCTGCCAAACAACGGGGCGAAGCATTGGATCATGTCTTATTACACGGACCACCGGGTTTAGGAAAAACAACCCTATCGCATATTATAGCGAATGAGATGAACGTAAATGTCCGCACTACTTCCGGTCCTGTAATCGATAAACCGGGCGATTTGGCCGGTTTATTAACCAATCTTGAAGCCAACGATGTACTATTTATTGATGAAATACATCGCTTATCTCCTGTAGTTGAAGAATATTTATACTCTGCCATGGAAGACTATAAAATTGATATCTTGATTGAATCGGGTCCTAATGCCCGCAATGTTCAAATCGGATTGAATCAGTTTACCTTGGTAGGAGCCACCACACGTTCGGGTTTGCTAACGGCACCTCTTCGCTCGCGTTTCGGCATTAATTTGCGTTTAAATTATTATGATGCAACCATCTTAGAAAAAATCATTGTACGATCGGCTTCCATTTTAAAAATAAAAATCGAAAAAAACGCGGCTCATGAAATTGCTCGACGCAGTAGAGGCACCCCTCGCATTGCCAATCTTTTATTACGAAGAGTAAGGGATTTTGCTCAAATCAAAGGTGAAGGGTTTATCGATTTGGAAATTGCCAAATACGGACTTGCAGCTCTAAATGTGGATATGTATGGATTAGATGAAATGGACAATAAAATTTTGCATACGATTATACACAAATTTAAAGGGGGCCCGGTGGGCATTTCAACCATTGCAACTGCCGTAGGAGAAGATGCCGGAACCATCGAAGAAGTTTATGAACCTTTTTTAATTCAAGAAGGATTTCTAACACGTACTCCCAGAGGAAGAGAAGTAACTGACTTAGCTTATAAACATTTACATGTGAACAGACCTAACAACACCCTCCCTTTGTTTGATTAAAAAAAATATCCCATGAAACAACATATACCAAACACTATCACCTTATTAAATTTAGTTTCAGGTATTGTGGCCATTATTTTTGCCATGCAAGGAAAGTTAGCATGGGCTGCTTATATGGTTATATTAGCTTCTGTTTTTGATTTTGCCGATGGAATGATTGCCCGATTGCTTCATGTAAAAACTGAAATGGGTAAACAATTAGATTCTTTATCGGATGTGGTTTCTTTTGGTGTTGCCCCCGCCATCATCATGTACCAATTATACTTACAAGTTCATCCATTTCAATTGAATAGATTTGGCATCAATGGCATAGCCTTGCTTTTCCCAATGTGCTATGCTTGTTTTGCTGCCTATCGTTTAGCTAAATTTAATCTTGACACACGTCAAACCACTAGTTTTATCGGACTTCCTACGCCGGCAGCTGCTTTTGTTTTGATATCACTTCCTTTCTTTAATACACTACAGGATTATACATATTTTATTGCTATTTATAATGCTGTAATTATGGCTCTTTGTTATTTGATGGTTTCGTCCATTCCATTATTTTCATTAAAATTTAATAATTTGAAACCAAAAGACAATTTTATACGTTATATGTTGTTAGTTGTTAGTATTGTTTTACTTATTATATTAAAGATAAAAGCAATTCCTTTTATTGTATTGACATATATATTATTATCAATAGTTGAACAAAAAATAAATAAAAATAAATAAATACAATCAGAATGAAAAAATCCATAATCTGCATTGTTTTGTTAGCGTTATTGGCAAGCTCATGCAAAGTTTTTCTTCCATCACGCATGCTTCACGTATCTTCTAAAGATCAAATATCCGCTTTTAGTCATAGCGAACAAACTCAAGAATATAAAATAGCTCCTAACGATGTTTTAAGAATTAATGTCTATTATCAAAACGGGGAAGATTTTTTAGATATGTTTTCAATGGCCGATTATCGAACCATGACAGCTTCAACCAATCCCAATATGGGACTTGAATTTTTAGTTGAATTCGATGGTTATATAAAATTACCCTATTTAGGTTATGTAAAAATTGATAGCATGACATTACGTGAAGCTGGACTTTATTTAGAAGAAGCTTATTCAGAATATTTAAATAATCCTATGGTAAGACTTCAAGTTATGAATAAGCGTGTTACAATATTTCCGGGAGGGAGCGGCGGCAGTGCTAAAGTCATTAATTTAGTAAATAATAATACCACTTTGATTGAAGCATTAGCTTTAGCCGGAGGAATTAACGACGGTAAAGCGTATAAGATAAAACTGATTCGTGGGGATTTAAAAAATCCTACCATTTATCAAATCGACCTTTCCACAGTAGAAGGATTAAAACAAGCCGATTTAGTGCTTCAAGCTAATGACATTATTTATGTTGAACCGGCTAAGGTGCTTACTCAATTCATGAAAGAATTTAATCCTTATCTGTCTTTAGCAAACACTATATTAATTATATTTCAACTATTTAGATAATCATTTATTGTAGAAAAATGGAAAAGAAATCTTCATTGATTAACAACTTAAATAACGAAGAAATAAATTTTAAGATAATTTTTATTATTTTAAAACGCTATTGGTATCTATTACCTACCTTAATTATTATAGCTTTAGCTTCGGCTTTTTTATACCTTCGTTTTACTCCCAATATGTATCAAGCAAAGGCAGTTATACAAGAAGATCGAAAAAACAACGAAGATATTCTTAAAAAAGCCTTTAGTGGTGTCCCTTCTACCAGAATGGGATCGAATGATATTTTGAAAAGTATAAATTTAATTACTTCTCCCATCTTTTTGAATCAGGTTTTAGATAATATGCCTTTAGATGTGAATTACCATCGAAGAAAAATTATCAGAGAAGTTGAATATTTTCCAAACAGGCCTTTTGAAATAAAGGTGCTCGAAATTAATCCCTTTTTATATAATAAACATATAGATATTCTATTTCAATCTGAAAATAAAGGGAAAATTAGTTACGAGCTTAACGATGAAGCTTATTCTTATTCGTTCAATATTGATAATGATGTTATATACACTACTCCTGATATTAAATTCCAACTTAAATTTAATGAACCGATTGAAAATCAATTAAACTTATCATATTTTGTTGTTATTCCGGATTCTATTTCCAAAAATCAACGATATATCAAAAGTTTAAATGTAGTTCCCGATCCCGAAGAATCGGGTAGTTTTACCATAACCTTGCAACATACAAGCCCTGAAAAAGCCAGTATTATTGTAAACACTATTACCAATGAATTTCAAAAATTTTTCTTGAAAAAAGAACAAGAAAGTTATACAAATATTCTAACTTATATTGACGAACAACTCACGTTTTGGGAGTATGAAGTGCAAAGGGTAGAAAAAGAATTGGATGATTTTAAAAAGACACATAACATTGATGAAATCGAAATTTTCTTAAATAAAATTGAAGAAATTCAACCTGAATTAAAAAAAGCAGAAGAAGAACTTGCTATTATTGAACAAAATGAAAAAGTACTTAAAAATATTCTTATTACGTTAAAAAGAAACATCGAAAACAAAGAAGAAATCGACATATACTCTTTATTAGCGCAAATTATAGGGACTGACTTTCAAAGTTCCTTAAATACCACCTTAGAGAATTTAGAGAAATTATTAATAGAAAAACAAACTCTTTTGTATAATTATACGCCTAATAGCGGTAAAATAAAACAAATAGATCACAGCATTGAAACACAGAAAAAGTTAATACAAGAAGCGGTAAAAGTTACTATCGATAAACTTCAAACTGAGAAAATCAGGTTAATAGAAGAAATCAATCTTTACAGAGGTTCTTTATATACACAACAAGATTATTCCACCATGATGGAATTAAAAAAACTTCAAAATTTAGTAGAGGTAAGTAGTATTTCATACAATAAACTATTAGAAGCAAAAATTTCATATTCCATCATACGAGCCGGTGTTACTTCACCCTACATCATCTTAGAGAACGCTAGCTCAGCACTTTTACCTATTTCTCCTAAACGAAGTATGACTTTTTTGATAAGTTTGGTCATTGCTTTCATCCTTGGATTTGGATTTTTATTTATAAAATATTTATTCTATAATGAAATCAGAGATGTTGAAGATATAACAAATTATACGGAAATACCCTTTTTAGGTAGTGTGCCAAAGTATGGCGATAAACGCTTCCTGGATGAATCACAAATGATAGTAGATAAACATCCCAAATCGGCCATTGCTGAAGCCATGCGTAAATTAAGAACGAATCTACAATTTATCAATAATGAAGAGGGACCAAAAATTGTTTCCATCACTTCCACTATTCCCGGTGAAGGAAAAACTTTTATCGGCATTAATTTAGCAGCCATTGTAACATATTCAGGAAAAAAGGTTATTATTCTTGACTTGGATATGCGTAAACCGAAAATACATAAAGCATTTAATAACAAAGAACATTCCATTACTAACACCAAAGGGATGAGCAATATTTTAGCCGGTACCCATACTTGGGAAGAATGTCTGAAAGAAAGCCGTTTAAAAAATTTACATTTTATTACAGCCGGAAACATTCCCCCAAATCCATCTGAGCTAATCTTATCGGATAAAATGAAAAAATTAATCGATGATTTAAAACAACATTATGATTTTATATTTATTGATAATCCGCCTATTGGTATCTTAGCCGATGCCATGTATAGTTTACAAATAGCTGACTATCCTATCTATGTTTTACGTTCCATGTATTCTTACCGTCCATTTATTCTGTCAATGGAAAATTTAAAGAAAAGTTGTAATGTGAAAAACTTATCCTTTGTATTAAATGACCATAACATTTCACATGGTAGTGGGTACAATTATGGTAAATATGGATATGGAAGTTATGGCTACGGATATGGCTACGGATACGGCTACGGATACGGTTATGGCTACGGATATGGCTATAATTATGATAATGAAACCACTAAGCCTAGTAACTATAAAAAATTCAAGTTATTTAGAATCTTTAAAAAGATATTCAAGAACCAATAATTGTATCGAATGGAAATAATAAAAACAGAGATTCCTAATGTTTTATTAATTCAACCTCAAATCTTTACAGACAAAAGGGGCTGTTTTTTCGAATCCTTTAACAAAAATAAGCTAGCTTTACAAGGGTTGAATTATGACTTTGTTCAAGATAATCAATCTGTTTCAAATAAAGGAGTAATCAGAGGGTTACATTTTCAGGCTCCTCCTTTTGCACAAGGTAAATTAGTACGTGTTGTATCAGGATTAGCCTTGGATGTAGCTGTTGATATTCGTAAAAACTCCCCTACTTACGGCAAATATGTAATGCTTACTTTATCTGCCAATCAAAATAATATGTTATGGATTCCGGAAGGATTTGCTCACGGATTTGCCGCTTTGGAAGATAATACTGTTTTTTTGTATAAAACAACGAATTATTACCACAAAGATTCTGAAAACACTATTTTATGGAATGATGCGGATATACGTATTCCATGGGGAATTAAAAATCCTATTGTTTCCGATAAAGATGCAATCGGTATTTCCTTTAAAGATTTTATAAGTCCATTTATATAAACTTATTATAATTCCAAAATTTCACAAGCATGCATAGCTGCATTTTGCTCGGCTGCTTTGATAGTATAGTCACAACCTTCCGCAATCATTTGTTTTTCAATAAATAACTGAACAATATATTGTTTTCTATTATTTATGATAATTTCTTCACTGAGTTTATATTCTATTTTATTTTTTACTTTTTGCGACCAAGCCAATATTTTCCCCTTATAATTGGTGTTCGTGGTAGCTAAAGCATCAATATCCACATGAGCAACGATTATTTTTTCAATAATTATTTTCTGAGTAAAGGCATAACCATAATCCAAATATAAAGTGCCAATGAAAGCTTCGAAAGCATTGCCAATAATCGATTCACATATAAATAAATTACAATCTTTTGTTTTAATAAACAAATCCAATCCTAATTTCTTGCTTAGTTTATTCAATTGATTGCGATTTAAAATGCGGGAACGTAATTCTGTTAAAAACCCTTCATCGGCCATAGGATATTTTTTATATAAAAAATCCGCAATAACAGCCCCTAAAATGGCATCGCCCAAATATTCCAAGCGTTCATTGTTAAGAGAATGGCCATTTTCTTTATTTTCAACAGATAGAGATCGGTGTAGAAATGCCTGTTTGTATAAATCAATATTTTTAGGTATAAACCCAAAAGTATTTTTAATATATAACTTTAGGGTTTTGTTTTCTTTATGCAAATTCTTCGAAAAAAAATTAATCCTCATACTTTTTTAATACCAAGGAAGTATTTTGCCCTCCAAAACCGAATGAATTTGACAAAGCTACATTAACAGAATGTTTTTGTACTTTATTAAAAACAAATTGTAAATTTTTATCAAATACCTCATCAAGTTCAAAATGATTGATAGTAGGTGGAATAATATTATGTTTTATGGTAAGAACCGTCGCTATCATCTCCACAGCACCGGCAGCTCCTAATAAGTGCCCTATCATGGATTTAACGGCTGTTAATTTAATCTGATAGGCATGTTGACCAAATAAGGACATTATTCCTTTTATTTCAGCAATATCGCCTTGGGGAGTTGAGGTTCCGTGCATGTTAATATGATCAACGGCTTCTAATGGTATATTTGCGTCTTCTATAGCATTTTTCATGGCTAATTCAGCACCTTTCCCTTCAGGATGAGGTGATGTTATGTGGTAGGCATCGGCCGACATACCTGCTCCAATAATTTCGGCATATATGGTTGCATTTCTCGCTTTGGCATGTTCCAAACTTTCCAATATCAAGCTACCGGCTCCTTCTCCCAGCACAAATCCATCGCGCGCTTTATCAAAAGGCCGTGAGGCAGTGGATGGATCATCATTACGTCGTGAAATAGCCATCATGGCATTAAAACACGCTACACTTAATTTGTTAATCGGGGCTTCCGTTCCTCCTGTAACAATCACATTGGCTTTGCCTAATCGTATGTAATTAAAGGCATCGGCTATAGCATTTGCAGAAGATGCACAAGCAGAGGTGGTCGTGTAATTTAGTCCTTTAAAACCATATCGAATAGCTATATGACCTGCGGCAATATTTCCAATGACTTTAGTAAGTAAAAAAGGACTGAATTGTGGAGCGATTCCCCCTTCGGTAATAAACTTTTCACTTTCTTCAAATAAACTCGTATGCCCTCCCATACCTGTTCCGAATATGACTCCGACTTTTTCCAAATCAATGTTCGATAAATCTAATTTAGAATCTTTAATAGCTTCATCTACACAGGCTATAGCATAATGAGTGAATAAATCCATTTTACGAGCTTCTTTCTGCTCAAGCCAATTTAAAATATTAAAATCTTTAACCTCACAGGCAAAGGTAGTTTTAAATTGTGAGGCATCGAAATGTTGTATCGGATAAGCTCCACTTACTCCTAAAAGTAAATTATTCCAATAATCTGAAGTATTATTTCCTATAGGAGTAAGTGATCCTAATCCTGTGATTACAACTCTGTTTAATTTCATAAAAAACGAAAAGAATTATTTTTCTATCGCTTGTTTTACGAAATTAATGGCATCGCCAACGGTTACAATCTTATCCTGATCACTTTCAGGAATTTTAATTTTGAATTCATTTTCAAAAACCATTAATAGCTCTACATTGTCTAATGAATCTGCTCCGAGATCATTTACAAAACTCTTTTCAGGAGTTACTTCTGCAACATCTCTGCCTAATTTGTCAGCAACAATTGCTATTACTTTTTCTTCAATGTTCATAAACTTAAATTTTAAATTTGAGTTGCAAAAGTACATTTTTTTTATATAACAGAAGCTATTTTGATTAATAAAATTGTCATTAGTAAATATCCTATTAAAAATCAATTTAAAAGAAAACTATTTTTTACGCTTACGCTGGTATTTAAAGGATAAATTTATACTTTTGCATCTTAAAATTAGCTTGTTTTTTGCTTTTGATAGAAATATTTTTATAATAACCTTTTCATAATGAGATATTCTATAAGAAATATTAAGATTCCTAATACATTTACAATAGTGTTTTTTTTGGTTATCATAGCCGCAATCTTAACATGGATAATACCTTCGGGTGAATTTAAAAGAGAAATTATAAGTATTGATGGTAATAATCAAGAAATTGTAATTCCAAACTCTTACCATAGTGTTGATAAACAGATACAAACATGGCAAGTTTTTTCTGCCTTTTTTAATGGATTTGTCAAAACTTCGAATATTATCGTTTTTATTTTGATGATAGGAGGTGCTTTTTGGATATTGAACTTCACAAAAGCCATCGATATAGGAATCATGTCGTTTTTACACATCATTAAAAAAATACAACATTATCGGTTTTTTAGACATATTAATGTAAACAACATTATTATTAGTAGTATAATGATCATATTTAGCTTGTTCGGTGCTATTTTCGGTATGAGTGAAGAAACACTGGCATTTATCATTATTTTTATTCCATTATCCATTTCAATGGGTTATGATTCTATAGTAGGAATGGCTATGTGTTATTTAGCCGCCCATGTTGGATTTGCCGGAGGTATTTTCAATCCTTTCACTATCGGTATAGCTCAAGGATTGGCATATATTCCTATGTTTTCAGGTTTTGAATACCGCTTTTTATGTTGGGGTATATTTACTTTTATAAGTATTGCATTTGTATTATGGTATGCCCGAAGAATCAAAAAGAATCCTAAAAAATCTCTTACCTACACCATAGATGCATATTGGAGAAATAAAACCTCCCAACAATCAATCGAAACCATCACTCATTATACTCCCAAAGCAGCTTGGATAGTCTGGATCTTACTATCTGCTCTATTTGTTTACTTATCATTGCTGCATCCTTTGACCGAAATCAATATGAGCAACCATATCTATACAGCTCCTTTATTTCCTATCACAAGTATTTTATTTATATGTATAGGGTTTATCAGTTTGCGTAAAAGTGTACATTTTTTCATACTTACTTTATTGTTTTGTACTATTTGGTTTCTTATCATAGGAGTATTAGGATATCAATGGTATATCATGGAAATAGCCACTTTATTTTTCACTTTAGGCATATTAACCGGTTTATCTTACAATTGTTCCATCGATAAAATCATCAAATTATTTTTAGAAGGATGCAAAGACATCATGAATGCAGCCTTAATTGTTGGATTAGCCGGTGGTATAATTATTATATTAGAAGAGGGTAAAATTATTGATACCATCTTATATACTATGGCAAATGCCCTTGATGGCTCCAATCAAGCCGGCACGATTGGAGGCATGTATATGTTTCAGACTTTACTCAATCTAATTATTCCGTCGGGTTCGGCAAAAGCGGCTTTGACCATTCCCATCATGTCGCAATTTGCCGATATGCTCAACATCTCGCGTCAATTAATGGTATTGGCATTTCAATTCGGTGACGGTATTACCAATATGTTTACTCCGGCTTCAGGCGTTCTGATTGGTTGTCTGGGCATAGCACGCATTCCCTATGCTTTATGGATTAAATGGATAATGAAATTTTTGCTTTTCCTTTTAGTCGTAGGCTTTTTATTATTATTACCTCCCTTATTTTTTTCAATCAATGGTTTCTAGAATTTTTGTTTTTCAATAAAGACATATAAAATATTTTTGTACTTTTGTTCCCTGAATCAATAAAAATATAAAACAAATGCAAGAAAAAATAAAAATATTAGCCATAAATCCGGGCTCTACATCTACAAAAATAGCTGTAATTGAGCTTGACACTCAAGCTCAAGACAGTAGTAAAGAAATCATTCCCGTGTTTTCAAAAAACATTAAACACAGTTTGGATAAAGTGCACGAATTTGCCCGTATTGCCGATCAATACAAATGGCGGAAAGAAATTATATTAAACACTTTACAAGAAAACAACATTAATTTAAGCGAGATTAAGTACGTCATAGGACGCGGAGGCTTAGTAAAAAGTATTTCATCGGGAATCTATAAAGTCAATGAATCCATGAAGCATGATTTATTAATCGGTTATTCCGGTGAACATGCCTGTAATTTAGGGGGACTCATTGCCGACGACATTGCCTCTTCCTTACACATCGATGCTTTCATTGCCGATCCGGTCGTTGTGGATGAAATGACACCGATAGCTAAAGTGGCAGGACATCCCGCTTTTGAACGAAAAGCCATTTTTCATGCCTTAAACCAAAAAGCCATTGCCCGCGTATACGCCCGACAAATCAATAAAAAATACGAAGAATTAAATCTTATTGTAGCTCATATGGGGGGTGGCATAAGCGTAGGTGTACATGAGAAGGGTTTAGTGATCGATGTAAATCAAGCATTAAACGGTGAAGGGCCCTTTTCTCCCGAACGTAGTGGATCCTTACCGGTAATTGACGTAATAAGAGCTTGTTTTAGTGGGAAATATACCGAAGAAGAACTGAATAAAATGATAGTCGGAAAAGGTGGATTTGTAGCTTATTTAGGGACAAACGATGCCTTAGCCATTGAAAACCGCGTGAAAGCCGGCGATAAAGAAGCCGACTTCTATGAATCGGCCATGGCCTATCAAATTGCCAAAGAAATCGGAGCCGCTTCTACCGTCTTAGAAGGTAAAGTAGATGCGATATTGCTTACCGGTGGGTTAGCTTACGGTAAAGGATTTGTAGAAAAAATATCCAAAAGAGTAAGGCATCTCGGTCCTATTTTCTCTTTCCCAGGAGAAGACGAAATGAACGCTTTGGCATTTAATGTGTTATTATTGCTTAAAGGAGAAATCCCTTTGAAAGAATACAACTAACATAGACTGATTATTTCAATTTTTTTATACTTGTTTTTTCGGAACGATAAACCGCTGATTGCTTTAGAGGCTTTCGTTCCGAAAACTTAAAAAAATGCATATCACAAATTATCTGATAATTAAGTTATATTTATGAAGAAAGGGCATCTCCCTTAATTTTGTTTCTCTACAATAAGCCTATTACTTCCTATGAATCGTTTGAGTTAAAAGTCCTCCTTTTATGAACTTATATTGAAATTTAAATTATTTTTGTAAATATTTTTCAGCTTAAAATTAAATTATTTATTATTTCCAAAAACAAAACAACATGAAATTTAGAAAAAGATTTTTTGGGTTATTAAGTATTGCTATGTGTTTCACAGTTAATACTTTTTCTCAGGAAGTAAAAGAAATAGCCACTTCCACATCCGAAGTAGCACAAAAAGCCGATACTTCCATCAAAGAAAAAATATGGACTTTCGGAGGTTCGTCACTCATTACATTCGGGCAAGATTTTATGGTTAATTGGAATGCCGGAGGTGTACCCGCTTTGACCATAAGAGGTATGGGAAACCTTTATTTGAGGTATGCCAAAAACAAATTATTTTGGGAAAATGCCTTGAATGTAACATACGGATTACAACGTAATTTGGAAACAAACATCAATACAAAAACCGACGACAAATTGGAATTTAACACCAATTTTGGATATATTATCGGACGGAATTGGAATTGTGGAGTTTTGGTAAAATATCTTACCCAAATGACCAAAGGATATAAAAACGATACCATACTCACCTCAAATTTTATGACTCCCGGCTATTTAATTACATCCTTAGGGATAGAATACAAACGAAAAATGTGGTCGTTCTTTATATCACCCGTAACCGGAAAAACAACCTTTAAACTCGACCCCGAATTTTTAACCGTTAATAGTTTTTCTGTTGATTCCGGAAAAACCGTACGTGCCGGTTTAGGAGCCTTTATGAAAATTGCTTATAAATATGATATCCATTCTAAAATTCACTTAGATACTAAATTAGAACTTTTCTCCGATTATTTTAACCATCCTCAAAATATAGATGTTGATTTTGAAATGAGATGGAATTTTATTGTCACCAAATGGTTAATGGCTACTTTGTATACCGCAATTATTTATGATTATGACATTCGTTTTAATCGATACGATGCCGATGGTAATGTAATGGTAGGAAGAGATGGTAAAAATTTAACTACCGACCACGTACAATTTAAAGAGAATTTCGGTTTATCCTTAACCTATAATTTTAAAGTACCAAACAAAAAGGAAGTAAAAAAATAAATCTTTTTTATTTTCGTTATATGCACAACCTATGATTCCTTTTGATGCATATAAAAACATTACATATTAATAAAAAGAAGCCTTTTACAGCATTATTTGTCTTGCTATTCGGCTTTATTTTATCTTCTTATTCTCAAATACCAATACGATTATCCCGTGTTGATTCTGCTGGATTTATGGTATATCTAAGCGCTAATTTCTCCTATAATTTTATACTAAAATCATCCGATTTATACCAAGAAAGCGGCGATTTAATGGGGATAGGAACTAATATTAGTATGAAAACAGCATCGAATTGGACCTTGGAAAGCGGTTTTAATTATTACTTTGCCGGCAAAGTAAAAGGAGTTGATTCCTTATTTTCAATGATACGCAACAGTTCCGGTTTGATTATCGACGGCAATGGGGTTCCTGCCGACATTGAAGTAGATACCAGAGCGTGGTCGCTCCGCGTGGAAGGTGGAAAAATCTTCCCCCTCAATCAAACGGCACGAAATGGGGGCTTACACCTTAAAGTAGGAATAGGCGTTCTGCAACGCTTTGTCTTTATTAAGAATCCCGATAACTTGGTCCTGCAATTAAGCGAAGAATATAAAAAAGGCTATGATCGTTTAACGCTTGGACTCACGCTCTATCAATATATAGGCTACACCCGCTTATCCTATAATAAATACGCCTGTTTTTATGGTGGATTAGAATTTTATGAGATTTTTTCGAAACGACAACGTGCCTATGATTTCAATTTAATGGGAAAGGATAATCGCACATTCTTTGATGCTATCATCGCACTGAAATTCGGTTGGATTATCCCCTTATATAAAAAAGATAACGTCAACACCTATTATTTCCGATAAGCATGCACCGTATATATAATATAGGTATTCATATATATGCTTATGCCATTAGGGTGGTATCGTTGGTAAACACCAAAGCAAAGCTCTGGGTGAAAGGACGCAAACATAGCTTTGAATCACTGGCATCTCATTGTAAACCGAACGATAAAATTATTTGGTTTCATTGTGCTTCCTTAGGTGAATTTGAACAAGGACGTACTTTAATCGAATTGATTAAGAAAAATAAACCTGACTATAAAATCCTTCTAAGTTTCTTTTCCCCCTCGGGTTATGAAATCCGAAAAAACTATTCCATGGCCGATCTTGTGTGCTATCTTCCACACGATACCCCCCATAACGTAAAACGTTTTTTTTCCATCGTTCATCCCGAATATATCTTCTTTATTAAGTATGAATTTTGGTTTAATTATATACAGGAAGCGTATAAAAGAAACATTCCATTGTATTATGTATCGGCTATCTTTCGTGAAAAACAATGGTTGTTTTCGTTTTATGCGAAATGGTATCGCAAACAACTGTCGAAAGCCAGCTATTTTTTCACACAAAATGAAACTTCAAAACTACTGTTAAACCGTATAGGCATCCATCAATGCGAAGTATATGGCGATACACGTTTTGATACCGTTGCCGCATTAAGCAAACAATCTGATCCCATAATAGAAAGATTTTCAGCAAATAAACCCCTTATGATAGCCGGTAGTACCTGGCTCGAAGATGAAAAAATACTCAGCAAAGTCATCCATTCTTATGATTACAAATGGATTATTGTTCCTCACGAAATAGGAGATAAACATTTGACACAAATGCGTGAATTATTTGCAAAATTTGCTTGTTTGTTTTATACGAAAATTACATCCGATACAGATATAACAGATTCTAAAGTATTGATAATAGATAAAATAGGCATTCTTCGCTATCTATATCATTATGCAAGCATGGCTTATATAGGCGGTGGCTTTGGAAAAGGAATACATAATACCTTAGAAGCAGCTACTTATGGTTTGCCGGTTATTTTCGGTCCCAACTACAAACGTTTTCAAGAGGCCTGCGATTTAATAGACCGACAGGCGGCATTCTCTATCCAAGAGGCAAAGGATTTAAATCTAATATTACATAAACTCCTACATGATAACACGTTTTATAAGCAAGCGTCCAAGGAAGCGAAAGATTACGTAAACACCCGGAAAGGAAGTAGCGAAAAAATATTCTCGTTTGTTTTTAAAAAGTAATTCTCGTTTTATTTTTCATATCTCCCCTTCATTTTATCGTTTTTTTAATGTAATTTTGCAGCGATTTAATCAAAAAAAACGCATGTTAAGCAGCAAGCATACCTACATCGATAAAAGTATAACAATAGCTAAGGGCAAAGATTCCTGTTTGTTGGCGGGAGCTGTAATGGTATGCAAGGACAATGAAATCTATGCCACAACAAGCAAAACCCTCGAAGAAGACGATCCAACTGCTCACGCTGCTGTAGTGGCTATTAGAAAAACACGGGCACAACAACATGTATTTTTATTAAACGATTATGAATTATACTTAAGCGAAAAACCTTGTCCGATGTGCCTCACTGCCATCGAACAAGCTCATATAAAGAAGATTTACTATTTGGAATACAATAAAATAAAATATATGGAATTATCCCGTAACGTTTTGTTGAATGCATTTAGTTTACGGGAATTTAACACTAAAAAAACATAAAAATGGAAACAGTTGTAAGCGGCATACGATCTACAGGAAACCTTCATTTGGGTAATTATTTCGGAGCATTGAAGAACTTTGTGAAAATGCAATCCGAAAATCATTGTTTTTTCTTTATTGCCGATTATCATGCTTTAACCACCCATCCCACCTCCGCAAATATAAAAAACAGCGCCAAACAAGTTATCATTGAATATTTAGCAGCCGGTTTGAATCCCGAAATCGCTACTTTATATCTACAAAGTGATGTTCCTGAAGTAATCGAATTATACTTATTCTTAAATATGAACGCATATTTAGGTGAATTGCAACGATGTACTTCCTTTAAAGATAAAGTCCGCCAACAACCCGATAATGTCAATGCCGGTCTGTTGACTTATCCCACTTTAATGGCTGCCGATATATTAATACACAAAGCACATAAGGTTCCCGTCGGAAAAGATCAGGAACAACATCTTGAAATGACCCGCGTTTTTGCCACACGTTTTAACCGTATGTATAAAGTCGATTATTTCACCGAACCCCAAGCCTATAACTTCGGCGAAAACCTGATAAAAATTCCGGGATTGGACGGAAGCCTGAAAATGGGAAAATCAGAAGGAAATGCCATCTACCTCATCGACCCTCCGGAAATTATCCGCAAAAAAGTCATGAAAGCCAAAACCGATGCCGGTCCTACACAAGCCAATCAGGAAAAATCGCAAGAAATACAAAATCTCTTTACCATTATGCAACACGTATCAAAGCCTGAAACACTCCACTTTTTTGAATCTACCTATGCCGACTGCAGCATACGTTACGGCGATTTCAAAAAACAATTAGCCGATGATATTATAGCATTTTGTAATCCCCTGCGCGAACGTATCCTCGACTTATCTGAAAAAGATTCTTATATTGAAGAAATTATGAATAAAGGAGCCGAAAAGGCACGTCAGAGTGCAAGAAAAACCATAGCCGAAGTACGGCAAATTATCGGTTTTAGAAGTTAATTTTTTTCTACAAACTTATAGATTGCTTTTATATCATTTCATTTAAAAACTAATCCTTTGGTTTTTCCCCATTTCATTCATATTCCGGGCATTAAAAAATTAATGAGAAAATAATTAAAGATATATTGATTTATTTAAAAATTAATGTATTTTTGCAGCAAAATAAACTACATTAATACTAATTAAAAAATATCAAAAATGAAAGCACAAAATTGTTTTAACATTTGGGTTGTTTTACACAACAAGTATCAACGTAATCCTAAACAAGGAATAATACATGTATTATTCTTACTCTTATTTATTTTAACTTATAATCCTGATTTAAAATCTCAGGTTCAGTATACTGCACCGGATTATCATCAATTTATTATGACAAATTATAATAATGGATTTGTAAAAATAGGAATGAATCAATTATTAGCTGGAGTGGATGAACATCAAAAGAGACAGGATAAATTAGAAGAAGGACATGATTATGTTGTAGACTATACTTTTATTCCAGAAGGATATAATTGTCAAAAATTATATCAACCCGATATAATGGAGGCTATTGCAGCAATGAATGATAATCCTTTATTCTATATTTATTCAGGACATGGTAGTTTTAAATATTTAGCTGGAGGGTCTTTTTCCATTTTTGAATCTAATATAGAAGGGGCAACAAATACAATATTTCCATTTATATTTTCCTTTGCCTGTATAACGGGTAATTTTGCTTATTCAGAACCTTGCATTGGAGAGTCTTTTATTCGAGCTGAAAAAAAGGGGGGGATTGCATATTTCGGATCTTCTGTAAATTCATGTTTTAATAGTGATATAGCTATTGAAGAAAAAATATTTGGAGATGCCTTTACAGACGAAGATCATATTTCTGCCATTGTTAATTTGGGAATGCAACGGTATTGGCAACGTTTCTGGTCGGTAATGAACAGGAACAGGACAAAACGGTATATGAAAGCCTATAATCTATTAGGAGATCCGTCTATAAATATACACGGCACCGGCTGCTTTGACAATTTTACATTCATTCATAATGAAGTTTTTCATAGTGGGGATATTGTAACGTATCATTCCGATTACAGTATTCGAAACAATGCTATGTTTGAAATACAGCCCGGAGCCGATGTAAGCTTAAAAGCCGGCAATGAAATTATTTTGCGTCCCGGATTCCATGCTGCAGGAGGAAATTTTGAAGCCAAAATAGAGCCGTGTAACAGTAACCCGGTGGTAATGTCGCTAATTCCACAACAGGAAGATGAAAACGAAGAAAATAAAACCGATATAAAAGAGGGTATGATAGACCCTTCCCAATTCAGTATTTTTCCAAATCCGGCCAAGTCGGAATTTTCGGTTTCTTATACCTTGGATAAAAATGCTTTTGTAAAAATGGAGCTTTATACTGTAAACGGTTCAAAACTAAAAACCTTATTAAATATAAACAATCAAACAGCCGGAAATTATTATTTTAATTTCTCGGTTTCCGAATTGAGTAAGGGAATATACATATTAGTATTTACTTCCTCTGCAAAAAAATATACGTATAAACTAATTAAAAATTAATAGATATGAAAACACGCCATTTATCTTTCTTTATTATAATGATAGTAAATTTTACCGGATGCAAACAATACTGTTTGGATTTTCCTATGCCGATAGTCGAAATGTATTCCCCTTATTCAAAGGGGAAAGTCCTTACCTTCTGTAATACTCAAAATGATACGCTTAAAACAACGATAACAACGATTTCTTATTATGGAGATAATAGTAATACTGCCTATGAAAGGAATTGCAAGTGTGCCTGTGGTTCATATTATAAATTTATCTCTAACGGAGATATTGAAATAAAAGGAGAAATTGGGTCAGGGTCTTTCCCCGGAGATTCTTATTTTAATCATATACATCTTGTTATTGAATTATATTTACCCCCTAATGAAAACTATCTCGCAAGTATTACAAATGAAAATGTTGAAAATATGTTAACAACAAAAAATTATGCTGTTTTCGGCGATACTGTATTCTTGGAAAGTCCTCAATCATCTCTTAATATAACCATTATCAAAGGCAAAGGCATTACGGAATGGACAGATGGAGACGGGGAGGTTTGGAAGTTAATGGAGTAAAATTATCATACAATAAAAACCAACATAATGTTAAAAAAATCAGAAAATGAAAAAGTTAATAATTTTACTCCTTTCAGGATTTATGCTTATGCCCTTTTCTTGTGAATAGGTTGAGATTGGAAAAGATGTTCCCTATTGCATTAAGAAAAAAATAAAAGAAAAGAATCAGTGTCTTTTTTCTGTAACTGAATATATTGAAGAGACTACATCAAAAAAAGAACACAAAATAAGGATTTATGAATTTTCATATAATCACCCTCAATGTAGTTCTTTACTTCCAGTACTACCGATTTTTTATGACGAAGAATGCCATGAAATAGATGTTATTTTTGGCGACTCTTATGGATCAGCTTTTATCGGATTGAGTTATGATAACGATGGATGTGGCTTCCCACTTATTTCTTAAATTTTACTTGAACTTGTAGATTAGGAAGGTTTTCTTTTGTCTGCGATTGGTCTTGTGTTGAATCAGTGTTTTCAGTTGGGTCGGTTTCGTCTTTTACCTCCTCGAGTTCAATGTTTTGTAATCTTTCCTCTAACTCCGGTGACGGTATAAATTCTATTTCTCTCACTTCAACGATTTTATCTTTTTTACCTTTTCTGCCGGGCACTTTCACTTTCTTGGTAACAGGAACGAAGGTCCCAAAAGTGGGTATAGGTGCCGGTAAGCCCTGACTCAAGCGTACTTTGATGTATTTCACTAATAACTTCACGACGTTTTTCGACTTTTTCACCGGTATGCCAAACCTTTCTTCCATTTCTTTGACAATTTCATCCGTACCGACTACTCCTTGATCAATTACTTCATAACGTTCAATTTTTTCTCCCTCAGGATCTAAGGGGTTAACTTCTTTTACTTTTCTATACTTCAAACCCATAATAAAATGTTTTTTAATTGTTAATGATTTATTTTTTGATTCTTAATTCTTAAATAGTCCGACGCTTCTCCCTTTAACGATGCGGTATGTTCCCTTTTTTCTTCCCGGCATTTTTACCTTTTGGACAAGAGGAACAATTGTCCCTAGACCGGGAATGGATATACAAAAATCTTGACTTGTGAGTTTTTTTAACGAATCTAAAACATCTTTCGTTATTTCCGGCGATATGCCATATTCTTTTTCTATTCCTTTGAGAAATTCATTCTTGTGATCTTCTGCCTGAAAAACAATTTTAATTCGTTCAATCTTTTCACCCTCCGAATACAGGGGACTGTCTTCTTTCACTATTCTATATTCCAAAATCATAATTTTTTGTTTTTATGTTTTACTTTTTGATAATAGCCTTTTCAATTTCTGGCAAAAATACAAAATATTTGTTATTTAAAACACAAAACTTGAATTTTTAATAATTATTTTGTATTTCATTCATTATGTAGTAGTTGTAAAATACTATCATCTGTCAGTTGTCAGTTTTCGGCCTTTTGCGGCATTGAATCACGTGTTCAGTTTTCAGCTTTCAGTTATCTGTTTATCTGGGCGTTATCTTGCGACCTGCAACTTGCGGCTTCATTTTTTAAGTTTTCTTTTTTCTTTTTAATTGAATTTCTCCTTCCTATTTGTTAAAATTCTTTAAATTCTCCCCTCTTAGTTATTATTTAATTTTCCTTCAGTTACAACGTTCGTTTTGTTATTTTTTCTTTTTCTGTGGTTATATGTTAAAATAATTTAATATTATTAAAATATATCGGTGTATATTTTACTGTTATTCTTACTTTTTTTATTTTTTCTCATATTTTTATACAATACTATACATTTTCCTGCGTTTTATATGGCATAAAAGATATTAAAATTGACTATATTTTGAATGGATGTATATATAAACTAAAATTAATTTAGCAAAAAATCATTTTAATAATATTCCATAGAAATATATTTCGAATTTTATACAATATAGCGAAATAAGCAGTATTTATCATAGCAAACGCACAAAGTATATAAACCTATAAAACGGCTCAAACTATAAAAAAAACGCTAAACATGTACACAAATAAAAGAATAACCGATAGTAAAATCTCGCCTCTGTCTTTAACGAGGCTTAGGCATATAATTAATCCTATTTTTAACCTTTTAAATTTTTAATGCTATGGCTGTAAAATTCAAGTCTGTCTTAAAGGCAGAACCCGGCGTACCGGGTGGCGGCGTAAAAAAGTATTACGCCCAAATTGTACAATCAGGAGTCGTGGATTTTGACAAGTTAGCGACCTTAATTTCGTTGGCAACAACGGTTAGCAGAACCGATGTGCTGGCGGTGCTGGATGCGCTTGAGACCTACATGAACCTGGAACTTGAATGCGGAGGAAATCTCCATTTAGGAAATTTCGCACACTTCCGTTTAAGTTGTCACAGCGAGGGGGTTGAAAACGAAGAGGATGTGACTTCTCAAATTATCAAAAACTCTTCTATAGTTTTTACCCCCGGAAAGTCCATGGAAAAAATGTTAAAGAACTTAGAGTACGTTAAAGTAAAACCTGACGAAACTCCTTAACATTTTTTTCACAAGAACCGGTAGCATACCGACTTCTATCGGTTCTTTTTAATTAAATTATTATCAATTTCATTGTTTAAACAATTATTTTTATAATGAAAACCTTTATATATCATCTTTATTATCAATATTTTACAACGGTACCAGAATGCCCCTTGAACCAAGCTTGCTTGCGTAAAATAGTGCCTTGGTTGGAGTTCCAACCAAGCTTGGTTCACGCGCAAACCAAGCTTGGTTCAAAAGCAAACCAAGGCGGTATTTTTTTGAACCTAACTTGTTTCAAGGGGGTCTTATGCCGCATAAATACATTTGTATGTATTTCAATATCAAAAACATACAAAAATATTTTTAAAACATTAAATATCAAATAATTATGGGAATTAAAGTGAAAATAATTGAAAAATCAAAACCCGGACATTCGGAAGAAAAATTATACTATGTAGTACCTGATAATACAGGAATTACCTTCTTTTCTGTTTTCGCATACAAAGTCAGTGAATTCACCGGTGTTTATAAAAAAACCGTATCATGTGTATTATTTGCTGCATTCGAATTGTTGAAAAAGGAATTTTAAGAAGGGAAAACAGTGGAGTTACCCGTACCGGGAGAAGTACGCTTAAGTTTCGGCAGCAATACTAAGAAAACCAAAGCTTCCGATATTACCAAAAAACGCATTATCGTACGACCAAACAAGGAGTTTTTAAGACTTTTTGATGAAATGGAATTTATTATTGAAGACTAATAGCAAAAAAACAAGGTCGCTGTAAAAGCGGAAGAAGAACTATAGAAGGAATCCTTATCGCAGTAGGAATACAGAAGCAATTTTTCCGCGATTTCTTCGTTATCGCAACATATAAAAAAGCGTTATGAAGATATTTTTTCTTACCGCCACAGGTATCAGCCTTGCAGTGGCAAAGCGTATCGGAGGAGAATTGATTTCCATTCCGCAAGTGATACGACAAGAAAAGAAATAATTGCAACAAATAAACAATACGAAAGAAATGAAAGTTATTATTACAGGAACGACCGGGTATGTTGGTGAGGGTGTGATGCTTGCATGTTTAGATAATCCGGAGATCGAGGAAGTTTTGAGCGTCAGTCGTCGTGCTACGGGCAAGAAACACCAGAAGCTGAAAGAGGTATTGGTAAACGACTTTTTAAGCATTCCAGAAAACGATCCTCGTTTGCAGGGCTACGATGCCGTATTTTTCTGCATGGGTGTGAGTAGTATGGGCATGTCGGAAGAGGGATTCAACCTAGTTTGCCACGATATTCCTGTTTATTTCGCAAAATGTGTGGGTCCAAAAAAGAATATGTCCTTCATATACGTCACAGGCGGAGGTGCAGATGTGAAATCCGATAGCAAGATTATGTGGGCACGAGTAAAAGGTCGCACCGAATATGATTTGGCACAGATGGGATTCCGCGGCACATACGGATTTCGAGTAGGAATCATGAAACCTTATACCGGCCAAACCACAAAACCCCAGATGATACGTATGAGTCGATTGTTTTACCCCCTAATGCGTCCCTTGGGTATGGGGAATACGATTCAGGAAGTTGCCCGTGCAATGATAGCTTGCACCAAAGGTCTTTACAACCATAGCATAGTCAAGGTTCGTGATGTTAAACAATTAGCAAAGAAATAGCAAAGGCAATCTTAAAATTCTTTTGAAAAGAATAGTTCCTATACACTGAAATATATGATACAATCAGAATCGAACAGCATAAATCGTCCTATTTATACACCGGAACACATTGATTCTTTACAACCAAATGAAGTGTTTGTTTTTGGCAGCAATCTGGAAGGACACCATGGCGGTGGTGCAGCAAGGACTGCATTAAAACTTTTTGGCGCTATATATGGACAAGGCGTAGGATTACAAGGACAAAGTTATGCCATACCTACAATGCAGGGTGGAATTGAAACCATTCAACCTTATGTAGAAGACTTTGTACAATTTGCTGAAAAAAATCAACATTTATTTTTCTATGTAACAAGAATTGGATGTGGAATTGCAGGTTTTCGGGACGAAGAAATAGCCCCGCTTTTTGCAAATGCACTTTCTTTGAATAATGTATGCCTACCGAAATCTTTCGTCGATTATTTGGATAGATTGAACATACATTTGAAACAATGACAGTTGCTGTTGTTAATTTAACATGCACACCCAATCAAAACACCAAAATTCACCTTATGGCAATGCAAAAACATCAACGTTCTCCCGAAAGTAGTATCAAAATACCTTGCCAAAGAGATAATACATAATTTGCCAATACGTATATATGAAAATAAACTTCCAATTTTTTTATAACCCTATGTTGTCAGAATAGGGCGTATTTGTTTGGCGATGTGGTGAACAGTGAAATGAAATGGAATGATGCGGGGAAAATTGCCGATGAATGCCGGATGGATATTCCAAAACATTTTCCAAATTCGGTTTTAAACCAACACATTGTTATGCCCAATCAAATTCACGGTATAATTGAATTGAAGGATGTTGCCAATGTAGGGATTCAACATTTTGAACCCCTACCCAATCAACAAAACGAATTCCAAAAAAATAATTCCCCATTCTATTGGTTCAATTGATCGGGGTTACAAAATCGGGGTTACAAAATGGATGCGTCAAAACACGGATATGTTTTATATTTGGCAACGTAATTATTACGAACACATCATACGCAACAAACAATCGTATCAACGCATTTCGAAATATATTATGAATAATCCTGAAACATGGACGGAAGATAGATTATTTAACAATGAAATTAAAAAAGATATTAAGTGAGCAGTGGGTAAGTGTCTACATATTAATAGCAGTAGCTATCCTATATTTTATTTATTCACTTGGCTTTATGACGAATTTTTATCGATTGTTTTATGATGGAGATTCCGCTATGTTTGAAGTATATAAAGAACTTCAATTACTAAATGCTTTTATTTTTGAAAATGCTTTAATTACACTTATTCTTTCAATCGTTGGGTTTGCTTTTGAATTAAATAAGAAGAAATGCAGTGTTTTAAACGTAATATATGTGGCTGGTTTTCTAATTTATGAAATAAGCAATCTTAGTACCATATTAGGAGCAATTCCTTACTACATTAATAAATATAGTAAGTTAAATTTTACATTAATAAGGAATTATAACTCGTCAACCGTTATGTTCACTTTATGCTACGTGTTTAGTATCGGAATACTTTTGATTTTGGCGATAATTGCTGTCAGTCTTATTATCCGTATTATGAAACAAAAACGTGAAAGGTATAGGGAGAAGTCATATGAATAATGGTGAAAAGCTTTTATTTCAAAACAATAATCTAGCGTACAATCTGGTTATGGGCTTCATCCTTATCAATACTATTGTCATGATTATAGTATTAAAGTCTATGACTATAAATATTCGAGTAGGATCATTTATACTGTTTAACATTGTTTTATCATTAATCAGTTTTTTATTATCCATAAAGTTAAAAAAATATTCTGTAAACTGGGCAATATTTGGTCTTGTTATAGGTGCGTTACAAGTTGTAAGAAGTTTTACTTTGCCCCAATTACCTAATGAGGGAACTAATAAATTATTAGTTGTTCTGTCAATAATATCATCAGCATTCATTATTATGGGCGGAATTGTAACAATTATTAAGGGCAAACGCAGAAATAGATTTTTATTGCAAAGAAACAGATAAATGTTTGATAGAACATGGAGGAAATATGGCTGGTTTAAAACTTGTAAATATTCAAAAACAATACGATAACGGTTTTGTGGCAGTACACGATTTTAACTTGGAAATTAAGGATGGAGAATTCATT
>ENA-UOOK01000788-UOOK01000788.1-fermentation-metagenome-genome-assembly--contig:-NODE-788-length-42269-cov-11.511276_pt1 | contig 42269 bp, 45 predicted proteins | sample MGYA00245777_ERZ724023 | MGnify/ENA primary metagenome ERZ724023 (study PRJEB28704, sample SAMN03018312) | fermentation metagenome | biome: anthropogenic terrestrial biome; feature: soil; material...
AAGGCAGAGGTCTGCAAAACCTTTATCCCCAGTTCAAATCTGGGTGCCGCCTCCAGAGGAGTAGCTATAGCTCAACTGGATAGAGTGCTTGACTACGAATCAAGAGGTTTGGGGTTCGAGTCCCCATAGCTACATTAAATACAGTAAATAAGCGGATTTAAGCAGAATTGCATATAAGAAAACTTATACGCAGGGATAGTGATTATTTAAAGAAATTTAGGTAATCACTATACCTGTTTTTTTGTTTGAGGATGTGAAATTGATGAAGAAACCTAAAAAAATAGAAATGGTGTGATCGCTGCCTCCATTCACTAAAGAAGGGAGGTGGTGCGGTATGAATACATATGAATCCATATCTTTAATGATTATGTTTTCTATGTTTGTAATATCGCTAATCTCCTTAATTGTTGGCTTAACAGCCAACAAAAAGGGAAAAAAATAAATCACCCTGCCAGTCACAGGGTGATTTGTAAGATCTAATCATCTGGTGGCAATCGCATTATTGCGACGCCGATTACCTTATTACTATTATACCATAAACAAGTAAAAAGTAAACATATGTATTAAATTTTATTATATTTATAAATTGCAAGTTTAATTTTCAAAGTGTTTATGGAAAATAGTTATAAATTATTGTAACTATTTTTTAACCAATAAAATGATAAATTTGATATACTATAATAAATATTAAGAAGTTGAAAATAAGGGGGAGTCCAATGAAGAAATTTATAATTTTCTTAATTTTCGCATTATGCATATTTACGGGAATATTTTTTTTATATAAATATGTACCTAATGCTGAAACAGTATCTTATAGTTATGATGAACCTACACTTATAATAGAAGATGACGTTATAACAGATAATGATGATTCCCTATTGATTGAAGATAATAACATATTTTTATCATACGACACAATAAAGAAGTTTATAGATCCAAATATATTTTATGATGAAAATGAAGGGACAATTGTAATAACTACTATTAATAAAGTAATTAAAGCTAAAATAAATGAAGATAAAGCATCAGTAAACGAAAGAGAAGTTCAACTAAAAAATTCTATTATAAAAGTTAATAATATATTATATATTCCTATAGAATTGTTTCCGGAGGATTATAAAACTGATATAAGATATATAAAAGAAAGAAATACTGTGATTATTGATTTTAAAGACAGACAATACCCTATAGGAGAAGTTTATACCGTAAATGGAACTGTGAGAACAGGGCCTTCCATTAAGTCACCTTTACTTTTAGGAAAGGTGGAAGAAGGAAGTAAATTACTCATATTCGAAGAATATGATAAATGGTACAAGATAAGAACCGAAGAGGGAATAGTCGGGTTTATCGAAAAAAGATATGTAAAGAAGGATTTGGCTCAAAAAAAGGGAGAAGAGGTTTCTGATGGAGCGGTTTCAGAAAAAATCAATATTACATGGGATTATATAGGGGACTATGGAGGAAATATTGATAAAATTCTTCCTGTTCACGGGTTAGATATTATTTGTCCTACTTTTTTTTCCATAACAGATAAAGATGGAACAATTAAAGATAAAGGAAATCAACAGTATGTTTCTAAATATCAATCTTTAGGATATAAAGTATGGGGATTAGTATCCAATAGTTTTGATCCGGATGTGACAGGGGAAGTTCTCAAGAATACATCTTCGAGAGAGCAGCTCATAAATAAACTTTTAGAGATCTATATTAATTATGGGTTAGATGGAATAAATATTGACTTTGAAAATGTATACCTAAGGGATAAAGAGCTTCTTACCCAATTTGTAAGAGAGCTGACTCCCATATTCAAGGAACATAATATGGTAGTTTCCATAGATGTAACACCGATATCCTCCAGTGAAAACTGGTCGAAGTTTTATGATAGAGTAGAATTGGCAAGGATTGTTGATTATATAGTAATTATGACTTATGATCAATATTGGGCGGCAAGTCCTAATGCAGGTTCGGTAGCTCAGTATACATGGGTAGAGGAAAGTATTAAAAATATAATTAATGAGGTACCTAATAATAAGCTGATACTTGGAATACCTTATTATACAAGATTATGGAAAACCGATTCCGATGGGAAATTAAGCTCTGTAACATTATCCATGGATGCTCAGGATAAATTTGTTGCCGATAATAATATGATTAAACGTTGGGATAAGGAAAGCGGACAATTTTATGGGGAAGTTGATAAAGAAGGAGAAAATTATAAGATATGGCTTGAAGACGAAAATTCTATTAAATTAAAAACGTCTCTTGTAAACAAGTATGATTTAGCGGGAGTTGCTTCCTGGAGGAAAGGATACGAAAAAGAAGAAATATGGGAAACCATAAGTAATAACATAAGATTAAACTAATATTTTAATCTTTTTTCCTATTTTAATTTCATTCTTTGTTACTATGGAATTATACCCAATGATGTTTACTCCGCAGCTTTTAGCTCTTTTTACATTTTCTCCGAACTTTTTATCCATCAGATAATTTGGTGTAAAGATAGATATATTTTCCATTTGTATTAAAAAGAAGATAAAGCCTTCAAGGCCCTCTTTTTTTGCTTTTATCATTTCTTCAACGTGTTTTGCTCCTCTTTCCGTAGGAGCATCGGGAAACAGCGCCAATTTATCTTTTTCGAGAGTCACTCCCTTTATTTCAATAAATCCTTTTTTCTTTCCTCTTTCATAATATAAATCAAATCTTGATTTGTCAAAGACGACTTCCCTTCGAATATAAGTTATATCTTTAAATTCGTCTATTTTTCCGCTCTTTATAGCTTCATATACTACTTTATTGGGGGCTTGGGAGTCGATGTTTATGAGAGTATTTTCTTTAAAAGCCGATATAATCGAAAATTTAGTTTTTCTGTTAGCGTTATTTGACTTTTCAAGATATACTTTTGTTCCGTAGACGAGGATTTCTTTACATCTTCCTGTATTTTTCACATGGACTCTTTCTACATTATTATCAATTAGTACTTCAGCAATAAATCTGTTGGGACGATTTAAAAATATTCCCTCGATAACATCATTATATTTCAAAATATTCCTCCTAAAAATTAAATTAATATTTGGATTTCAGCGATGAGGAATAAAATATTCATTCCTCATTGCCGTTCAATTTATCCGTAAATATTCTATTAGACTTTAAATCTTGATACAATATTCACCAATGTGTCAATACTATTTTTTGAATATTTTACTTGCATTTTAACTTCATCGGCCTTTTCAAGTACCCTGTTTAATTTTTCCGCGATACTTTCGGTTCCTTCCGCACCCTCGGATGTTGCCGATGATATTCCTTCAATTTCTTTAAGCATACCTTCCATGGAATTGAATATTTCCCTGGAGTTTTTGTTGAAATCATTTATGAGGTTATTTGTAAGAGCCGTATCGCTTATGTACTGTTCCATCGTCTTCAGTATTAAATTGTAGTCGTTGTTGATATCGGAAGCTATAAATTCAAGCATATTATTGGAATTTACGGAAAGGTTACCAACGGAATCTATTACGTCCTTGGTAATACCCTGTATTTCGGTTGCAGTCTGTTTTGAGTATTCCGCTAACTTTCTTATTTCTCCAGCTACTACCATAAATCCCTTTCCGGCATCTCCGGCTCTTGACGCCTCTATGTTTGCATTAAGGGCTAACATATTGGTTTGGGAAGTCACATGAAGTATCGCTGATGACAGTTTGTTTATTTCATCAACGGATTCAGCCCTCTTTAATGCTTCTTCAAGATTCTTTTTTGTTTCATCCAATATTTTAGACAAGCTGTTTTGAGATAATAGAAAATTATTTTTTAATTTTAAAGCCTTTTCACTGATTTCCTTGGCAGACAAAGCGCCTTCTTGTGCTTTTACAGTGATTGATTCTACGGATTTTTTAATATCTGCCGAAGAGTTTTTCATTTCTACAGTGGAAGTTGCAGTTCTTCCCATACCTGACGAGATTTCTTCCGTGATAGAAGACAGTTCCTCAATCATGGTATTGAGCTGAGAAATCGAATGAGTGGAAGTGTTAACAAAGCTGTTTACGTTGTTGGCCTCAGACATAACATTTCTTATTATTTCCGATACGCTTATGTTTATTTGGTTGAAACTTTTTGCTAAATTGCCTATTTCATCTTTCCTCTTTGTATATTTATCATTTAAAATCAGTGTAAAATCTCCATTTGCCATTTTGTCACATTCTCCGGTTAAAAATTTAATAGGTTTGTCTATTCCGACAGCTATGATATATGATACAAGTATTCCTATAAGGGAGGATATTGTGGAAATAATTATAAATTTTGTTTTCAATTCTGTAAGTCCGGAAAGTACTTCTTTTTTATCCATCTCTACAGCAACAGACCATACTCTTTCCTTTACCGGAGCGTATCCGATAAGCTTTGGAGTTCCGTTAAATTTATATTCTCCAAATCCGGTTTTCCCTTCCGACATTAAAGTCTGAAGGTTGCTGAAATTTTCAAATCCCTCAGCTGTTTTTGTAATATTGCCGGAGATGGTAGCCGATGAGCCTGCGTCGGTTTCGTTTTCTTTGACAGTTGCTGACGAGCTGACATCTGCTTTGTCTTGAGTTACTGTTGCACTGGAGCTTGCGTCAACTATTTTTGATATTATACTTTGGTCCGAATGGGCAATAGTTTTTCCTTCCTTGTTGATTACAAAAGCACTTCCTGTTTTTCCTAATTTTGTTTCTTTTGCCAAATCGCATAACTCATATCCATCTCTGAAAGCAATTAATGCACCTATTGTATTTCCGTTATTTTTTATGGGCACAGCATATACCATAACGATGGAATCGCTCCCTTTGTCCTTGATGGGATCTGTTACAGTTTTTTCACCCGACATAGCATTTTTGAAATATTCTTCGCCTTTTAAATTGGACTTTTGACCGTTATTGTATATGACATTTCCGGATTTATCTATTATTGCCATTTTTAAATATCCGGATCTTTTAACCTCCTTGTCCATCATATTTATAATTTCGGATATATCCTCAGGGCTTTTCTCAACATAGGATATTTTTGTATTCGACGATATTATATCCAAAGAACTCAATTCTTTGGATATTCCATATTCGATTACTTTTGAAGCCTCCAATGCAAGTTGAGGCATTGTATCTTTTGTATTTTCAATTAAAGCCTTAGATGAAGTATTATAAGACTGGATACCTAATCCCGTGCAGATAATAATTAATAAAATAGCCATAAATGTAGCAATTCTTATCTTGATATTTTTCATTAGTATCTTCTCCTAAAAAATATTTTGTTTTTCTTCTTATACCCCAAATATACTACAATACTAAAATTTTATCATAATAAAATTTTACTATCAATGATTTTCGTGTTGATTTCCGATGGTTTCGGCGGTATCTGTATCAACCTTACAAAACTGTAAAGATTAAATAGGATTCTTTTGATATAATATTACCGAAATTGGAAAAGTTAAGTACGAAAGGAGGATATATCAATTTTATAACGGAAAATTGATATGGATGTACGATGGTATTCAGCAGCTTGGTATTTTTATTCGTGTTTTTACCGATAGTCTTGATTCTTTATTATATTTCAAGTGATAAACTAAAAAATTACATATTGCTGGTGTGCAGTTTGTTTTTCTATGCTTGGGGAGAACCTAAATATATTTTTCTGATGATCATATCGATATCTGTAAATTATGTTTTTAGTATTAATATTTCAAGAAACAATAAAACAAAAAGAATGTGGCTTATATTTTCACTCATATTTAATCTGGGAATCCTGATTGTATTTAAATATACAAATTTTCTTGTGAGAATTATAAACTCAGCAGTTAATACTAACTGGCATCTTCCATATATACCGTTACCATTGGGAATATCATTTTTTACGTTTCAAATAATGAGTTACCTGATCGATGTTTATAGGAATGACGCAGAAGTACAAAAAAATATTTTTGATTTGGCATTATATATAAGTCTATTTCCTAAACTCATAGTTGGTCCGATAGTACAATACCGAAGGGTAGGTAAACAAATAAGAAATAGAAAACATTCATTGAATAAATTTGCCCTAGGGGTAGAAAGATTTATAATCGGGCTGGGAAAGAAAGTCATATTTTCTGAACAACTTGGCATTGTTGCAGATGCTGCTTTTAACTCTCAGATATCGGATTTATCTGTTATGGGCGGCTGGCTTGGAGTTTTGTGTTATACCCTTCAAATATATTATGATTTCAGCGGATACAGTGATATGGCAATAGGACTTGGAAAGATGTTTGGATTTGATTTCCCGGAAAATTTTAATTATCCTTATATTTCTCAATCAATATCGGAATTTTGGAGAAGATGGCATATATCCTTGGGGAATTGGTTTAGGGATTATGTATATATACCATTGGGAGGAAACAGATCGGGGTTAAAAAAACAGTGCAGAAATTTGTTTATAGTATGGCTTCTGACGGGCATATGGCATGGAGCTGATTGGACTTTTATTGCATGGGGATTGTATTATGGAGTACTTATAATTTTTGAAAAATTGTTTATGGGAAGATGGCTGCATAAATTGCCTGAAGTGTTTAGACATGTATATTTGGTATTTTGGGTTATGATAGGATGGATATTTTTTAGATCCGAAAGTATAATTCAAGCAAAAAATTTTATAAAAGTTATAATGGGTATTAATGACAATCTGCTGTATGATAATTCGTTTTTGACATATATAGATAATTCGGGATATTTAATTATCTTAGCGATTTTATTTTCAACTAATGTAATACCAAAGATGAAAGATTTAATGAAAAGAAAGAATAAAAATTTGTTTGAGAATAACTTAGGATATTGCTTACATTCCGTATTTTTATCTTCCATATTGTTTATCGCTGTAATATTGTTAGTAAATTCCACTTATAAGCCATTTTTGTATTTTAACTTTTAATATGAATTTAAATATCAAAAAAATAATGTGAAAAAGGGATGATTATAATGAGCAACAATAAGGCTAAGTGGATAGCCATTCCTTTTATAATAATAATTTTAAGTATATTTTTTGTCAACATAATTGTCGGGGATAAAACGATTAGTACTCAGGAGAATAGGACGTTACAGCAAAAACCTACCATAGGGGATCTGAAAGACGGGACATATGGGGATAAATTTGAAAGTTATTTTTCCGATCAGTTTGTGTTTAGGGAAGAGTTATCTAAAATATACAGCAGAATGAAAATTGCTATAGGGAACAGTAAGATCAACAGTTATTATTATTTGCTTGAAGATAATTGGATTATGCCGTCTCCTTCTAAAATAATTCCGGATTCGGAATTAAAGGATATGGCAAAGGAGATAAACGGTTTAGCTGAGATAGGTATAAAAACCGGGAAAAAGGTATACTATGTATCTACTCCTCATAAAGACAGTGTGCTGTCCTATTTATATCCAAAGCATACTGATGGATTGGATAACACATTAAAAAATGAAAAGAATGTGGAGAAATATTTTGATACGACAAAAATTAAAATTATAAATATAGACGAATATTTTTTAAGTAAATTTACAGAAAAGGAAAGAGAAAAATTGTATTTTAAAACTGATCATCATTGGAATGGAATAGGTGCATTTGAGGGATTTAAATATATTATAGAAAAGATGGACATGCCCGGAGTCAATCCTTCTTGGGACAAATACGTTACAACAACATATGATAAAGGAAGATTTTTGGGAAGCTACAACAAGAATATTGGGAATTTGGTAAAAGAAAAAGAATCAATACCTTATGTTTATTTAAAAAACAAACCTCATTATGAATTTTTTACATTTGACGGGGTTAAAGAGATTAAAAAGAGAGAAGAAGATTTTGTTGCTACCCATAGAAACAGGAAGGAAATAATATATGGCGGTGCATACATGTTCAGCAGCGCATGTTCTATTCTAAAGATAAGAAATAAAGACGCTTTGTCAGATAAAAAAATAATTATATTTATAGACAGCTATCAGCCTCCCACCTCATTAATGTTTGCAGATGTGTTTTCTGAAGTTCAGCTTGTGGATCCGAGGTATATTGAAAAATTGAATATGAGTGTTGAAGATATAATAAAAGAAAGCGATGCTGATATACTCATGTTTATGTATAACAACAGAGGATTTAAAGAAATGATAAACACGATGGAAGAACACGGTTAAAATTTTCTGATTAATTGATTGCTGTTGAACCTTACAAAACTGTCAAGAAAACTGTAAGGGTAAGGTTTCACCTATTTTAAAGAAGATGAAGAAAATATAATTCCAGAGTTATGGTAACTCACAATGAAGAAGTGGCATTTACGACGGATATATGTATAACCGTGAGAGACGGAAATGAAGAAAAGACATATAAATTGGTCGGCATATTAAGGGACAGGCTGATATAATAAAGTAAAATTAACCAAATATTAAAACATTTAATTTTTTATGGGGGTAGATACGCGATTTAGTTTAGAGGAATGGGAATTTTAAAAAATTACAAAATTATAAATATAATGATATTATTTGTAATTATTTTGTAACTTTTGGGTGTTATAATATTAATAACGATGGAGTTAATATATTTACCTTAAAACCTTCGGATTTTTTGATTGGGGAAACTAAAATATTTAATAACTCAGGGGGAATCTAAATGATTAAGTTATTAATTGCAGAGGAGGAACCAATTGTTGCTGAAAGGTTGGAGTTTATTTCAAAATCCGCAGATAATAAATTAAAAATCGATATAATATACAATTTCGCTGATGTATTAAAATATGCAATATTGGATGATTATGATATCTTCTGCCTTGATACGAAATTCAAGGGTACTTCCGGTTTTGAAATTGCAAAAAAAATAAGAGATATGGCTAAGTACAAGCTGACTCCCATTATATTTATTGCTGAATCCTTAAAGAATGAAGATAAAATAACGGCTTTTGAAGAAATACACTGTTATGATTATATAGTCAAGCCTTTCACAGATGAAAGATTAAAGAAACCGCTATATGAAATAATATGCAACAAAATAAAAAAGAATGGGAAGAACGAATATCTTGATTTGGTAGATAGAGGTTGTTCGTATCATATAAATCAGAATGACATAGTCTATATTGAGATTCAGAACAAAAAATTGGTGATTACAACCGTAAAAAAGAAAATAGTACTGCATACTTATACGCTGCATAATATTTTAAATAAACTGACATCAAATTTTGTACAGTGCCATAAAAGCTATGCAGTAAACCTTAATTATATAAAAAGAATCGAGCCGGAAGGCAATGTTATTAGTCTTGAATGTACGGATTCGATTATCCCTATAGGAAGAAAATACAAGAAAAATCTAAAGGAAAAGATTTGCAGACCATATTGATTTCCTTATTATTACAAAAAAATGCTGTTCGAGATGTTGTTTGAGGTGTTGTTTGAGGTGTTGTTTACGTAAATCTATTGACATGGTAATTTTAAGGTGATATTTTTAAATTAAGGAAATGGACAAGTTCAAATATTTGATTTGAGAATAGATAATAACACATTAATAATTTTTAATTAAGGGGTAATGTTATGGTAAGTCTGCAAGATAATATGGAGATAAACAAAGAAAATTTAATAATTTACGAAAAAAATAATTTAGTTGTAATATACAATAAAGTGTTGGGGAAACACTTTATTGTATCGGAAGAAGTATATAACTTTTTCAAAAATGCTTCCGAAGAAAAAATTACCTTTGAAGAATTTATAGATTGTTTTCAAGATGAAGAAGACAGAAAGTATATAAAACAAGTCATTTATTGTTTAACACAGATGGGTGTATTTACTTCCAAGAGGAAAGGAAGTCTTGAAAAAAAGGTAAATTTCATGGGAGAAAATATACATTTTTGCATTACCAAAAGGTGTAATCTTAAATGCAAGCACTGTTGTGCAAGTTGTGATATCAATAGATCGGATACTTTGAGTACTGAACAAATTAAAAATATAACGGATATAATTGAACCTTTGAATCCGAAAACAGTGGTACTGACAGGAGGAGAACCTCTAATAAGAGACGATTTTTCAGAAATAGTAAATTATATGAAAGAAAAAATAAAAAACATATGTTTAGTATTATCGACAAATGGAACATTGATTGATGATAAAAATATTGATTTAATTGTTGAGAAATTTGATAGAGTCGAAATAAGCTTAGACGGGATAGATGAAGAAACATGTAGTGCCACAAGGGGAAAAGGTATATTTGGAAGAGTAATAAATTCGGTAAAATGTTTGCAGAAAAAAGGATTTTACAATATAGGGTTATCCATGGTATTCGGTGACAAAAATATGAACCTCAGTAAACAATTCAGAGAATTAAATAAATCTTTGAATACGAGAGCGTTGGAAAGATATTTTGTTCCGGAAGGAAGGGGAAAGGAGAACGTGTTGGAATACTGTTCTGTAAATACCAATTTACCTATTTCAATTCCTAAAATGCTTCATAAGTTGTATTATGACGAGGGAAAAAGAAGTAAGAAGATAAGCTCATGCTCGTGCAGTGCTTTTAAATCACAAATATATATAGATGATGATGGAAGCATATATCCGTGTCCATCCTTAATAAAAGAAAAATATAAAATAGGAAGTATATTTGAGAGAGAAACGGTATTGAATATAAAAGACAAAAATTTGGATAAAATTGATGCTTATAAAAGATTTCAAGGCTTATATCCCTTCAATTTTGAAAAATGCAGTAAATGCGATGTAAATATATTTTGCTGGAACTGCCCGGCAGTTTTGGATATCGCAAAAGAAGATGAGGAAGATTTTAAAAGATGGTGTAGTATGATGAAACCCGTTTTAAACGGAATTGTCTGGGATGAAGGGGTGATTTAATGGATTTTACCTTATTTGCAACATCCAAATGTAACTTAAAATGCAGATATTGCTATGAAGGGAACAAGAAGTCAAACAGGGATATGACAAAGGAAACGGCAGATAAGACAGTTGAATTTATAGCAGACAGAATTAAAGAATCAGGCAGCTCAGGGCTGATAAATATAACGTTTCACGGAGGAGAACCTTTACTGAATTTTGAACTGATAAAATATATATCATCTTGTATCTTGAAAGAAATCCACAACGAGGTTATCTTTAATATGACAACTAACGGAACAATAATGACGGACGAAATGGTTGATTATATAAAAAATCATATAAACAATATATCCGTCAGTATAGACGGGACAAGAAAGGCCCATGACTTAAACCGGACTTTTTACGATGGAACAGGTTCTTATGAAAAAGCGGTATTTAATGCCGAGAGGCTTTTAGCTAAAGGTATAAACGTAAGAGGAAGAATGACTTTTGACTCTCAAAATGTGGGGGAATTGTATGAAGGGGTTGAATCACTGGTCGATATGGGATTCAGATATATAGTTTCCGTAGCGGATCTTTATGATGAAAGATGGAATGAAGAAAATATAGAGATATTGAAAAAGCAAATACTTAAAGTATCAAATATAAAGAAAAAAAACCCACATCAGGAGATTTCACTGACGGCAGCAGATTTATTCAGCAGAAAAAAGGGAGATTGTTTCGGAGGTGTTGCCAACTACACAATAGATTCCGACGGCAGTATTTATCCTTGTACTTTCAGTGCCGGAAACAAAGATTTTGTTATAGGGAATGTAAATGACGGAAATCTGTTGAAAGAAAGAATATGCAAACTGATTGAAATATATCAAAAGGAAAATAAATGCTGCGCCGGATGTACAAGATATGAATACTGCGAAGGAGTAAGGTGTAAAATCCTGAACAAATTGATAACAGGAGATTATACAACCCCTCCCGGCATAGTATGTGCCGTGGAAAATATAAGGGTCGATATTATGAAAAAGTTGCTTAATGTTTCTTGACAAATGCAACAAGCCGGCATAATAATTGATATCGGTTGCCGGCCTGAGCACAGTTAAACAGCAAAATCAGAAAATATACCGGAATATTCATACAGGGTATTTCTGTTAATGCTGAAACTTATATTAAGGAACCAAATATAAATTCAACAAAGATGGAAGAAATCCTGCTTGAATATAGATGTAAAATCCAAAAAATATTTATAATAATGGGATTTTACAAAACTATAATCATGAAAGGGGGATAAAAAATGCTAAAGATCAAGAAGATAGAGAATAAAATAGAAGTTAAAGACGTAGCAGGGCAAAATGATCCATGTAAATATTATTGGGAAGATGAAGGGAAAAAAGGAAAATATGATTGTTTAGTTGACTGCTATGATCACTCAGCTCCATATGGCTCAGACTTGTATTAAATAAAATATGATTTAGATTAAGTTTTATAACCTGTACTAATTTTATCAAGGTAGGCTGTAGATAAAGTTATAATTAGTCTGCCTTGATAAATTATTTTCTATAATTTGTGAAACGCATTATCTAAAATGTATAAATTGGAAGAAAATAAACTTGTTTTTTTAATTAACCTTACAAAACTGTCAAGAAAACTGTAAGGGTTTTGTAAGGTTTATCTGATACAATATTTTGTAAGGGGATGATAAGATGAAAGTATACATACATTTGGCGTTATCATATTTAAAAAAGCAGAAGGGAAGAACTGTTGCTCTGGTATTGGGCGTTGCTCTGGCGGTGATGCTTGTATTCGCGTTTAATGTTATATCCGAAAGCCAAAGCAGAAATCAGCTTGCAAATATTTATAAGATGTACGGTACATACCAAGGTATCTTTACTAATCTGATGAAAGATAAACTGGGACAAATTAAAAATGATAAAGATGTAGCTCAATCTGCAGCAGCCACCAATTTTGGAAATATCGTTGCCGATAACGGACTTTCAATGATATTGAATTCTTCAGATAAGGATTATATAGAGATGAACGGATATAAACTTGTAAAAGGGCGTCTTCCTAACTCTCAGGGTGAATTGGTATTGGAAGCTCAGGCCCTTGACAAGATGGGATTAAAAGAAGAACTCGGGAAAACAATAGATTTCAAAATAAAAAAACAGTATACAGACGGAAAAGGAATGAAGCAGGTACATATAGAGAAAAGAAAATTTAAATTAGTAGGTATATTGGATAAACCCAAACAGTATTATGACGGAATTTATTCGTTAAAAGGTTTCACCTATTTTAAAGAAGATGAAGAAAATTTGATTCCGAATAGTCTGATAACATATGATGAAATAGTCAAGCTGAAATCGAATTCAAATCTGTCGGGAGAATTGAATCAGATAAGAGAAAGGTACGGTATCGGAAGACTGGATTATGAAGTAAACAGCCAGCTTATATCTGCTCTCAATGATCTTGCTTCTCAGAATACAAGCAGTTTTAGAGACAAATTAAATATACTGGTGGTCATTACCGCAGTTTTGCTCATATATAACATGTTCAACATTTCTTTGATAGACATGATAAAACAAATAGGCATGCTCAGAGTTATAGGAGCATCGAAGAAACATACAAGGTTGATAATAGGATTTCAGAGTTTGTTTATTTTAATAGTAGGAATTATTTCGGGACTTTTACTGGGGACTGTATTTTCATACTTCGGAATTAAATTATACAGTTTTATGTCAACTCTGCTGGATGTATCCGAATCATCGATATATATAAGCTCAAACAGTATATGGAAGGCAATAGAGGTAGGGATAATAACAGTTGCGGTATCAAGTATGATTCCGATATGGATGTCTGGGAGAGTATCGCCTATAGAAGCTGTAAGGAAGACGGATAGATCAAAGAAAAATCATCAGAACGGATGGCACCACAGAGTGGGAAAGAAGCTGTTTGGACTGACAGGGGAAGTGGCCTATGAAAATGTATGGAGGAATAAGTGGAGAACTCTGATAATAGTGGTATCGGTGGCCATGGCAGGATATTTATTTGTGTACGATATTGCAATCGTTAATAATGCAGAGCTTGATAATGCGACTTCTATTCAGATGTCAAATATGCAGGAGAATAGTTTTAAATTATCTTTTACCGGGAATACGGATTCTGATTTCGTGGGATATACAAAGGAAGATGTAAAAAGGATATCCGATATAGATGGAGTGAAAAATGTGGGCACAAAGGTTACTTTAGAAGGATTTTTGGAATCGGATATAAAGGACCTGCATGATGATTTCGTAAAGTACAACGGTATTACCGGAAAAGATGTAAGTACTCCTATAGAAGTGAAAGGATATGACGAAAAGCGGCTTAAAGGATTTCAGAAATATGTTGAGAAGGGAGATGTATCCTCTTTAAACAATTCCTTAAGTGAATATCCCAATGCTGTAGTGTTTAACTATTATTATGATATATTAAAGAATCATAGTTTGGAGAAGGTCAGGAAGAACTTAAAAATAGGAGATATAATAACGATACAAATTCCCAATATTGAAAATAACAGTTTTAAATATAAAAAGTGTAAAGTAAGAGTAGCTGCCCTTCTGAAATCCGAATGGGTTTTTAAGGGAGACAGTACGAGAGGGAGATATATGGAAGTGATTCTTCCTCAAGAATATCTGATGTCTGTATCTGGGAAAAACATGTATGATCAAGTCAGCGTACAATCAGAGGAGAGAAAGGATATCCATGTATATAATGAAATAAACAAAGTTTTGCAGAATAAGCTGTTTCCATATGTAGAGAGTAAATTAAGCTATATAGAAGAAAGTGAAGAGTCAAGAACAGAAGTATTAAAATCACATATGGTAATAGTAATCCTTATCTTATTTATAGCGGGAATGAATGTATATAATACTATAAAAAATAACTTGTTAATAAGGATAAATGAATTTTCAATAATGAGAGCTATTGGAATGACAGTTAAACAACTCAAAAGCATGATAATAAAAGAAACGGTTGTATATGGAATATTTGGCAGTATAATAGCAGCTTTTTTGGGAATTTACAGGGTTTATGAAGGCTATGAAAGAGTGAGCAGAGATTATAAAAATGGTTTTGGAGTTATCAATATGCCTCAATTCAAATTTCCTATAATCCCGATACTATTATACAGTGGAATAGTAATAGGCATATGTATATTATCAGCGTATATATCTGCAAGGAAAGCAGGAAAGTTCAATATAGTGGAAGGTTTGAATGTTACTGAATAATATAAATTTGATGAGGTGAAAATGATGGATATATTGAAAACCGATAAGCTTACAAAAATATACGGAAGAGAGGAAAATAAAGTAGAGGCTCTAAAGGATGTCTCCATTTCCGTTGAAAAGGGGAAGTTTATTTCTGTAATAGGCCCCAGCGGTTCGGGAAAGAGTACACTGCTTCACTGTATGGCGGGATTGGACACGCCTACGTCGGGTAAAGTGCTTTTAAACGGAGAAAACATATTTGATCTGTCCGACAATAGGCTTTCCGTACTGAGAAGGCGTAATTTCGGATTTGTATTTCAGAGTTTTAATCTGATACCTGTTATAGATATATATGATAATATAACCCTTCCCGTATCTTTGGATAATAAAAGCATAGATAAAGATTATATATCTGAAATAATAGACATTTTGGGATTAAAAGATAAAATAAAAAGATTTCCAAACGAGCTTTCGGGAGGACAGCAGCAGAGAGTGGCAATAGCAAGGGCACTGTCAAATAAGCCGGATGTAATATTTGCAGATGAACCTACAGGGAATCTGGACAGCAAAACAGCGGAGGAAGTAATAAAATTTTTTAGAATCTGCGTAGAAAAGTTGGGAGAAACAATAGTTATGGTAACTCACAATGAAGAGGTGGCATTTACGACGGATATATGTATAACCATGAGAGACGGGGAAATTTTAAGCAAGAGAGACAATGGGGAGAGAAAAAAGTGATGTGGTTATAATATTTGATTAACTGCCAATGGGGGATAGAAATGAAAGATAAATATTTTGCGGATGAGATCTGTGATGTAATATCAAAAGGTAATGAAGTTATATTGAGTAACAGACTAACTGGCAGATGGCTTAAAATTCCGGCAGAATGTTATGAAGCCATAAAATATTCCGTGGAGACTTCAATTCCTATAAATAGAGTTACGGACGTTTTTGAAGATAAAGATGATCAAAATTATTTTAACAGATTGATAAAGAGTATTGATGGTATTGGTTTGCTGATGACCGGCAAGAACAGCAGATTTGAAATAAAATCTGTTCAAAAGGTGGTATTTTCAATAACAAACAGATGCAATTTAAAATGTGAGTATTGTTGTGTAGATTCCGGTAATAGCACGGGGAAAACCGATATATTATCTACCGGCGACGTGAAAATGGCAATTGATAATGTTTTAAAGTTAAATCCGCTGAACCTTGTGATTTCGGGAGGGGAGCCCTTAATAAGGGAAGATTTTTATGATATTCTGGAATATATCAAAGAAGTGTATTCGGGAAAGGTAATTTTATGTACTAATGCAACTTTGATTAAAGAAAAAGATATCAAAAAATTGGCGGAAAATGTTTATGCCGCCGAAATAAGTTTAGACGGATATGATGAAAAAAGCTGCAGCCAAATAAGGGGAAAAGGGATATTTACCAAAGTTATTAACAACGTTAAGTTACTGAAAGAAAATGGAATGAAATATATAAGTTTATCAATGGTAGCAGGGAAATTTAACGAGGATTGGGTTGGGCCATTTTTAGAGTTAAACAAAAAACTGGGGACCAGAGCAACCGTCAGAAATTTCAGCAGGTTAGGCAGAGGAGCACATACTTATCATAAATATTTATCGGATGATTTTGCAATGCATTATTATAAGATGAGCGACTTTGATGACATGAGCACATTTCGGACCAATTATTGCTGGGCCGGCAGTTCCCAACTGTTTGTAAATTATGACGGTAATATATATTTGTGTCCTTTGCTGCAGCATGAAGAATTTAAGATATGTCATGTTTTTGATTTAAATGATGATGTCATAAAAAGAATATTGAAAAGAAACTTTCCTGCATTTTCTAATTTTGATAGGATAGAAATCAGGAATGTTTCCTGTTGTAAGAATTGTAAGATAAACATATTTTGTGATGTATGCCCAGCCAAGGTATATACATTATTAGATAATAGAAATGCATTTGATTATAATTGTAATTTCATGAAAAAAACATTAATGCCTAAAATATGGCGGATATCATAGTTACTTTATTTGATTGAAAGGTGATACATATGAAAAATAAAGTAAAGGCAGTACTGATGGATACGGGAGTTGATAAAAATCACGAATATCTGAAAGATAATATAATAGGAGGAATGTCTTTTAGCTGTGATGATGAATATATAACGGCGGATGATAATTATGAAGACGAGAACGGCCACGGGACTTCCTGTGCCTCCGTTATAAAGAGAGAATTCAAGGATGTGGAAATATTTGCGGTGAAAGTCCTTGATGAAATGGGAAGGACAAACATACAGATATTAGAAGAAGCCTTAAAGTATTTCTTGGATAAGAATTTCAGGCTTATAAATTTGAGCTTGTCGGTTATAGAAAATGAAGAAGTGGAAGACTTGTACGGAATATGCGGGAAGCTGAAAGAAAAAGGCAAGATAATTGTATGTTCCCTTGCAAACGGATTTGAAAAAAGTTATCCTGCTTCATTTGATAATGTTATAGGTGTTAAGGGCTTTATATTGGAAGATGAAAACTCTTTCTGGTACAGCAAAGATAAAGATATCCAGTGCATCATGGACAATAACCCGTATATGAACTGCAAACCAGGAAATTCTTATGCTCTGTTCGGAAAATGCAACAGTCAGGCAGCAGGAAAACTTACGGGAAAGATTGCCCGTATGTTATCGGAAGAACCGGAAATGACATTTGAATCATTAAATGACAAACTCGAAAGGATGGCTTGCAGAAACAACTGGACAGAAAGGGATTTGCAAGCAAGCAAAAGGTACCCCGACTTTAAGAAAAATTTATATGACAAAAACAGTCCCATTCTTTTAAAGACAGCGGATGCCGTAAAAGAAGCACTAAAATTAGATAAATCCGATGGTATATACGAATACGGCCTTTTCAGCAGGAAAATCGGATTAACATATGATAACTGCTTTGAAGTATTAAAGAAACTGGAAGGAAAATTTAATATTAAATTTGATTATCCCAATATATCAAGATATGATTTCATATCAATAGAAACCCTAACGGATCTTGTAGCAAAGACCTTATCATATCAAAAAGATAATATATAATTTCCATTAACATAAATAATGATGGAGATGAAAAAATGAACAAAAGGAAAAACATAAAAAGGTTTTTAAAAATATTGTTAAAAAACAGTAAAGGCATTATGCTTATATACTTTATCATAATGCTCTCCATATCAGTATTGGGCCTTTTTCAGCCTCAGCTGATAAAGAGAATCCTCGACGATGCCATACAGGGGAGCAATATTAAATTACTGATAAAACTTGCAATATTATACGGTTTAATAAGCCTCATAACAGCCATGCTTAATATAATACTGCAGTATATGTACTCCAAGATGCAGAAGAAAATCTCAATCAATTTGAAGATGAATATCCTAAAACATATATCAAAACTATCGGGGAATTATTTTACAAACATAAAAACCGGGAATATACTCAGCACCATAGAAAACGACATATACACCATAGAAAGTTTTGGAGTTGACGTATTATTCTCATTAATAATAGACATTTTCACAGCCGTCATGGCTTTATTCTTTCTAATAAAAATGGAATCAAGCCTGCTGATTTTAGTTGTATTACTTCAATTCATTCTGATGTTCAGCCAATTCAAATTCAATAAGATCATATCGGAAAGAATAAGTGAAATAAGAAACAAAGCAGGAAACATATCAAACATAATAGAAGAATACATATCGAACATAATGAACGTAGTAATAACAAAATCGATCTTTAAATTCTTTAAAAACTATATAAACAAAGAAAAAAACATCATAAAGAAATTCGTAAAACTTGACGTCATCATTTCATGCAATTCCTCCTGGGGAAGACTTTTAAGCAGCTTAATAACAATATTAATCTACGGATACGGAGGATACAAAATAATAAACAAAGAAATGACCTTCGGTGAACTCATTGCATTTCAGCAATATGTAGGAATGTTCATAGGACCATGCATGGAAATAATAAACGCAAACACCAAAATACAGAGATCTTCAGTATCAATAAACCGAGTATTTAATATAACAGACGAACCAATAACCATAAAACAAGACAATAAAGGGAAAAGATGCACCGAAGACTTCAAAGGAAACATCTCATTCAACGAAGTCAGCTTTTCCTATAACAAAGACAATAAAATCTTGGACAAGATAAACCTAAAATTTGAAAATAGAAAAGCGACAGCATTAGTAGGATCAAGCGGCTGCGGAAAAACAACAATAATCAAACTTCTGTACAGACTTTGGGATGCGGACGAAGGAAACATAACAATAGACGGAATACCATTAAAAGAATACAACCTGAAAAGTATAAGAAAAGAGATCTCAATAGTAACCCAAGATCTTTTATTATTCGACGATACAATAATGAATAATTTAACCTTAGAAAAAAATAAAGATAAGAGCTATGTAGAAGATTTGTGCAGAAAAGCGGGGATCTATAACTTCATCTCAAATCTTCCCCAAGGATTTGACACAATAGTAGGAGAAAGAGGAGTAAAACTGTCAGGAGGACAGAAACAGAGAATAGCCATAGTAAGAGCCATATTGAACAATTCAAAGATAATAATATTTGACGAAGCCACCTCAGCCTTAGACAGCATATCCCAAAAGAAAATATCCGAAAACATGAAAGAATTCTTAAAAGAGAAGACAGTCATAGAAATAGCCCATAGATTATCCTCAATAAAAGATGCAGATATCATATATGTAATACATAAAGGGAAAGCAGTGGAAAAAGGGAACTTTGAAGAATTGGTAGAAAAGAAGGGATATTATTACAGATTCTTGAAGGAACAAAGTATGGATTCCGATGCAGATTCTATTGCATAAATTTTTATTATTTTTACTTGTGATTCTCTTGACTTATATAACAGTATCTGTTATTCTATATACATAGATACACTATGTATATAGATGTCATATGTATAAGGAGGTAGCGGTATTGAAAGTCGATAAGGAATTGATGAGGGGAAGTACTACGATGATTATTTTAAGCCTGCTTAATGAAGAAGATATGTACGGATACCAAATAATAAGCAAACTTAAAAAACTATCCGACTCTATTTTTAACCTTAAAGAAGGCACTCTGTATCCTATTTTGCACGGCCTTGAAAATAAAGGCTGTATAATTTCCTATTGGGTTGACGGAGAAGCCGGGAGGAGAAGAAAATATTACAGAATAACGGAAGAAGGGCTGAAATTTCTAAAAGGAAAACAGAAGGAATGGAAACTGTATACGGAGGTTGTCAATAAGATTGTGGGGGATTTTTGCTATGAATAAAGAATTGAATAATTTTTTAGATGAAGTATGCGAAAGAATTAAATATAAAAAGATACATAGTGAAATCAGAACCGAGCTTTCGGAACATATTTTAAGCTTATCGGAAGAGTACAAAAAAGAAGGGCTGACGGAAGACGAGGCCGTAAGGAAAGCCGTTCTGCAGATGGGAAACAGTGAGGAAATAGGCGACAGACTAAATAAGCAGCATAAACCGGAAACGGAATGGTCTCTGCTGTTTTTGGTATCAATCATAGTATCCATAGGCGGTATGATTATGTTTGAATGCAGCAAATATCAGTCAATGAACAGTGTATATTTTGAAAGATATTTGTTTATTGCCCTACTGAGTATTGCTGTAATGCTCGGCGTTTATTTTTATGACTATACAAGACTTAGAAACAGATCCTTTTCTTTATATACAGGGTTATTTATTTTGTTTTTAATTATAAAATTATTTGGTATTACTGTTGCAGGCCGTCCGATTATTAAGGTAGGTTCTTTTTCGGTTTTGCCTGAATTTTTATCTCCTTTCTTTTTAATAGCCTTCGCAGGAATTTTGGATGGATATAAAGGCGGGGGAACTTTTAGCCTTGTAAAGCTGATTATACTTGCTTTTTTGTCTGTCGCATTGATGTTTTTATTTCCCGCTAAGGGTATGGCAGTGCTCCTCTTTTCAGGTTTTTTTGTAATACTTATGACGGGGATTTTAAGAGGAAATTTCGGCGGAAAGGTAAGAAATCAGATGTTGCTGCTGTTCTGCATATTTTCAATGATAATTTTCCTTGTATTGTTATCGCTTCAGCCATATCAATTGGAGAGAATAAAGGTTTTTTTGGATAAAGACAGAGATATTATGGGATCAGGTTATCAACAATATATAGCACGTAAGTGGATTTCAATGTCCAAATGGTTCGGGAAAACCGGTCTTACCTTTAACGGAAGTCCCCTTGAATCGATTTTGCCCGGGGCAAATACTGATTTTGTTTTCGTAAATATAGTTGCCACTTTTGGAAAGGCTTTGGGGTTAGGTCTTATAATAGCGGTTGCTGCTTTTATTATAAGAATGTTTGCCGTAACAAGAAAAATTAAAAACGACTATGGATTTTATCTGTCCTTATCTTCTTGTGTTATTTTATCGCTGCAGTTTATTCTCAGCATACTTGTAAACCTTAATATGTTTCCTCTGGCATCGGTAAGTATGCCCTTTATTTCTTACGGGGGAACGAATTATATTGTGGACATGATACTTTTAGGCATTATATTGTCTGTATGGAGGAGAAACAATATAGTTAAAAGGACCGGAATAGGGTCAAAGAGTCTGCCATACCGAAAGTTTATATCATATGAGGACGGTAGGATAATCATTAACTTAAAGTGATATTTATTATATGCTGGTTTTTAATGCCGGCATATATTTTTTTTGTAAATTTATAGAGGATTATTTCGATTTATATAGAAATAATAATAAAAAGAGGTGAAGTTTAATGTATAAATACAAGAACACTGTGATTAAATTGTTCCAGGGGGATATTACAAAGGTAAAAGCAGACGGAATAGTGAATGCGGCAAACAATACCCTTCTTGGAGGAGGAGGGGTGGATGGAGCGATACATAGAGCGGGAGGACCGGAAATTCTTGAGCAATGTAAGAGAATAGGAGGATGTCCCACCGGCGAAGCAAGAATAACTACTGCCGGTAAATTGCCGAGCAAATATGTGATCCATACCATAGGACCGATTTACAGAAAAGGAAACTCGAGAGAAGCAGAGCTTCTGCACAATGCATATTTTAATTCTTTAAAATTAGCAAAGGAATATAGTTTAAAATCTGTGGCATTTCCTTCTATATCTACAGGGATTTATTCTTATCCCATAGATAAGGCCTCTGATATAGCCATAAAATCAATCATAGAATTTATTGATAAAGAAGATTTTATTGAAGAAATAATTTTTGTTTTGTTTAATGATAAAGACTTTAGCATATATGAAAATAAGTTGAATAAAATTTTTAGGTAATACCCCTTGTATTAATAAATTCACATTAAGGGATATATTTTAAAAATAGGAAATTGATTAATATTGACTTAGTAAATCATTTATTATACTATTTTATAGTAAGACGATATTGAAAAATAAAGGGAGTGTTTATTATTTTTGCAGATACTCACAGGATTATCGGAAATAATATATATGAAAATGTACTTTCAGTATACGATATAGAATTGGATAAATCTCAGCTTCTTTGGGGGTCGGTACTTCCGGATATTTTACCTCAGTTCAAATTTCACAGACACTACCAAAAAGAGAGTTTGAACTATATAGTTAATGAAATAGTGAAGCTGATATTTTTGTTCAGATATATTGATTTTAATGATGAAATGGTTCCCTTGAAATTACAAATAGTTAGTAAGAAAATAGGAATTATATCTCATTATTTAAGTGATTTTGTTTGTTTTCCTCATGCCAACAGATGGACTTTTAAAAACAGTATGTTTAAGCATATATCTTATGAATCCAAATTAAATAATTATGCTCCAATTCATTTATTCAAAAAAAATGTGATTAATGTAGAAGATGTAGATATTTTTCAATATAAAATAATAAAATTAAGGCCACTGATTAAGGAGTATATTGAAAAAGTCGTAAAAGAATATTCAGAGGATATGAGTTTTGAAAGAGATTTGGATTATTCATTATCTTTAAGCCTAAAAGTGACGAACTTTATATTTGATACCATAAATGCCTATGATGAAAATACTGTAAAACAGTTTGCCTTTGAATTTTAAATCTCCTTATTTTTTGATAGGGAGATTTTTTTATAACCCATTTTTTATATGTAAAAATTAATAATAAGGGGGGAAAGATGGTTATGGAATTGATGTCGGAAAATTTGATTATCAGAAATTCAACATTTAATGATTGTAAAACCTTTGAAGTATGGGAAAAAAAGGATTATGTGAAAGAATTCTTGGCAATTGACGATTCAAGAGATTATGAGGAAATAGTAAGAGAATTTATACTTAGGGAAGATGATTTTACAAATATGCAGTTTACGATAGTTTTTAAAAAAGTTTTAATTCCTATTGGAAGAATCTATATTTCTCACTATGATGAATGTTTAAAGTCTTTGGATATAACAAGGATATACATAGGGGAAGAAGAATATATAGGGAAGGGTTATGGAAAAGAGGCTATGAAAATAATTTTAAGATACGCTTTTGTAAACCTTGAAATGGAAAGAGTGACTCTGGATACGTTTGACGGCAATAAAAGGGCCGATAATTTATATAAGGAATTAGGGTTTGTAGACGAAGGCTGTGCCAGAAATTCCATTAAAAAGAATGGAAAATATTATAATCTTAATCTTAAATCAATGCTTAGAGATGAATATTTTTCAAGATATATAAGATAGTATAAGGAGACTTTATATGAAGAATAAAAAATTAACACTATTATTTGTATTTATTTTATTATTTACATTTATTTTTTCAGGATGTGAGTATAAAGATGAATCTCAAGTTATCTCACCTTCCGGTGAAAACAATTTAGTCGTTCATTTTATTGACATAGGTCAAGGAGACAGTATATTTATACAACTTCCCAATGGACAAACTTCCCTTATAGACGGAGGTTCAAAAATATATGAAGATACTCTATGCGATTATTTAACTAAATTGGGAGTAAAAAAGATAGACTATTTGGTGGCTACTCACCCTCACGAAGATCACATAGGAGGACTTCCAAAGGTAATTAAGCAGTTTGAAATTGGGAAAATATATATGCCTGATAAAACATCAAATACTAAGATATTTGAAGAGCTTTTAAATGAAATAAAATCGAAAGGTTTACATATTACGGTAGGTCATGGGGGAGATAAAATAGCCGAAGATGATGAATTTTCATACGACATATTTGCTCCTAATAGTGATGATTATGGTGAAATCAATAATTATTCCATAGTTACGAAGATCCAGTTTAAAGGAGTATCTTTTTTATTTACGGGAGATGCGGAAAATATTTCTGAAAAGGAAATGATAGACAAAAATTATGATTTGAAATCGGATATTTTAAAAGTAGGGCATCATGGAGGGAGAACTTCAAGTACTAAAGAATTTCTTGAAGAGGTAATGCCTAAGTATGCCGTTATAAGCGCAGGGAAGGATAATATGTATAATCATCCTCATAAGGAGACTTTGGATAGGCTTAAGGCTATTGGTGCTCAAGTATATAGAACCGACGAGTCGGGAACTGTAATAGTGACTACTGACGGCAGCAATATTAAAATTTCAACCGTAAAGAGCAAATCCGATTCTCAAGATAAGGTATTTATCGGGAACAAAAATACAAAGGTATATCATTCCGAAGATTGCGGAAGTCTTCCAAAAGAGGAAAATCGGGTATATTTTAATACAAAAGAAGAAGCAGAAAAAAGTGGATACAAACCTCATGAAAAATGTATCAAATAGGAGATGAAAGTATGATAGGAATAATCGATAGAATAGAAGAAAATATCGCCATGATAGAAATTGACGGAGAAATGGTTCCTACTGAAATTCATAAGCTTCCCAAAGGAGTAAAAGAAGGGGATGTTTTGGAAGAAAAAAACGGGAAATTCAAGATTCTTCCCAAAAAAACAAAAGAAAGAAAAAAATATATGGATAATTTATTTAAAGAATTAAGCGGACAAAGGGACAAATAACTAAAACCTTAAGAATTATATTCTTGTACAAATATGAATATTTTGGTAAAATAAAGATAAGGTAATCGGAAAAAAGCAGGGTGTGGTTGCCACCTCATTTCACTAAAGAAGGGAGGTGGTGCGATATGACTGCATATCAAGCAATATCTTTAATGATTGCGTTTGGCATGTTGTTAATATCAATTATCTCCTATTTGGATAGGAATAACAGCCTAAAAAAATAATCACCCTGTTGCCGCAGAGTGATTATAACTAATTAACACTTTAGTGGCAATCGCATTTTTGCGAATCCGATTACCTTATTAATATTATACCATAAATGAATAAAAAGTAAACTTAGAAGTTTTAAAACTCAAAAATTAAATTTTTAAATTCAAATTTCAATTTTTGCCATTTATATAATATGTATTACGATAAATATATATTGACTAACGATAATAATTCTTTTATAATATAAATAAAATATAAGAGTTATATTATGAGGATGGTGAAAGTATGAAGAGGTGGATGGTAAATGCCTTAAAGATGTCCATTGCCCTTGTCGGAGTAATTGTTTTATTGCTTTGTATATTTTGGTTGCCGAAGATGGCTAAGATTAGTGCGGAAATGTTTCCTGAGGTTTCTTATTTAAAATATCCGGTACTTTTCGGAATTTATTTTACATGTATTCCGTTTTATATAGGAATTTTTCATACTTTTAAACTTTTAAAATTAATTGACAAGAAAAATGCTTTTACGAAAGAGGCTTGTAAATCATTGAGAGTTATTGTTTTTTCAGCTATAGGTGTAATAGTTTTTTATACTGCTGGTATTATCTATCTTAATAAAGAAGCCGCACTTCCTCCGGGATTAGGGCTGGTAGGGATAGCAATAATTTTTGCATCATTTGTTATTGCAGTATTTGCATCCGTTCTTAAGGAATTGCTTATGAAAGTTATTGAAATTAAAAATGAAAATGATTTAACTATATAGGGTGATTATATGGCTATTAGAATAAATATTGATGTGATGTTGGCTAAAAGAAAAATGAGCGTTACCGAATTGTCAGAAAAAGTGGGAATAACTATGGCTAATATTTCAATTCTTAAAAATGGAAAGGCTAAAGCTATAAGATTGACCACTTTAAATTCCATATGTAAAGCACTAAACTGCCAACCCGGTGATATATTGGAATATGTGGAAGATTTATAGTGCCGGTGATGAAGTTGAGTCAAGGTATTTTTGGATATTAGGGGTATAGTTTAATTTGGGGGATTACTTGGCAGATAAATTTTTAAAAAAACTGTTGACAAATATTTAATAGTTTAATACAATAAATAGTTAAATAAACTATTTAAAGCGATGATAAGAAGAGTAAACTGTTGCTTAAGGCTATAGAGAATCGGCGGTGGTGGAAATCCGATGCAATAGGGCAGTTGAAGAACATCTTAGAGGATCTAACCCAAATCTCTCGGGAGAAAGTAGACTTAGACGGAATCAGCCCGTTATCAGCTGAACAGTATCGATTGATGATCCGTACTGGATTTAAGTGAGTATTTACTAATTAAGGTGGTACCACGGAAATTAAACCTTCCGTCCTTCTGGACGGAGGGATTTTTTATTTTAAGGAGGAATTTTAAATGGATAAGCTAAATGTATTGGAAACTCAAGTAGCTATTAAAAAACTAAAGGATTTTTTTGAAAAGAGAATTTCAGAAAAATTAAACCTCACAAGAGTATCGGCACCTTTATTTGTCGCACCGGAAACAGGATTGAATGATAATCTAAACGGATATGAAAAAGCCATATCCTTTGAACTACACAATTATCACAAAAGGCTGGAAGTAGTACAGTCTTTAGCAAAGTGGAAGAGGATGGCATTAAAGGTATATGGATTTAAGGCAGGAGAAGGGTTATATACGGATATGAACGCTATAAGGCCTTTTGAAGAATTGGATTATGCTCATTCCGCATATGTGGATCAATGGGATTGGGAGAAAGTTATATCAAAGAAAGATAGAACAGAAGAATTTTTAAAATCAACAGTTGGCGAAATATATGAGGTTTTTAAAGAAACAGAGGCTTTTATAAACGGTTTGTATCCTGGCCTTGAAAAGAAGTTGCCGGAAGATATTTGTTTTATTACCACTCAGGAATTAGAGGACAGGTATCCCGGCAAAACACCAAAGGAAAGAGAAAGTTTAATTTGTAAAGATAAAAAGGCTGTTTTTTTAATGAAAATCGGAGGCAAACTGAAAAGCGGAGAACCTCATGACGGAAGAGCACCGGATTATGATGATTGGGAATTAAACGGAGATATTATATTTTGGAATCCCACATGCGGAGAAGCTCTGGAACTTTCAAGTATGGGAATAAGAGTTGATAAAGATGCCTTGGAGAAAGAATTGAAATTAGCTGATTGTGAAGAAAGAAAAAAACTAAAATATCATAAGATGATTCTGAGCGGAGAACTTCCCGACACGATCGGAGGAGGAATAGGACAGTCGAGAATATGTATGTTTTTCTTGGACAAGAAGCACATAGGAGAAGTTCAATCATCATTTTGGACAGATGAAATAATAGAAGAATGTAGAAAAGAAAAGATTTTTCTGCTATAGTATAATTAGTTTTGTTAATAATATTTATGTAGTAAACTAAGGGGGAACAAAATTGACCAAAAAAATATATTTTTTTTACATTTTAATTGGTATAGGAATTGGAATAATATTTTCAACCTTTATATTTAAACTGAATCCAATAGTTGAGGATAGACAATATTCGGATGATGAAATAATAGAAAAAGCAAAAGAATTGGGTATGGTCTTTGTTAAGGAAAATATTGATGTGAAACCGTCGTCGAAAGAAGAATACAGTTCATTTGTTGTTAAAAATGGGGATACATTGATTGATATATCGAACAACCTGTTTAAAAAAGGCTTTGTCGATGATCCCGATGAATTTACTCAATTTGTTAAAGACAAAGGTTTGGAAAGAAAAATTGCACCTGAAAAGTACGAATTAAAAAAGAACCTTAGTTATACTACTATTTTGAAAATATTAACGGAGAAGGAATAATTATTCTGTTATTGGTAAACCCCATGATTTTTTTAAGATCATGGGGTTTATATCAGCTTATGCTATATCGTATCCTATTTTTTACAACCACGACAGAGGAAAAACAATATAAATATAAAAAAAATAAAAAATATAGAATTATCTTTTTTGGGTTTTCTATGGTGATTATTTCTGCCCTCGGTCATTTTCATATCTCTTTCGTCCATAAGAACACCTCCATAACTTTGGTTAATATATAATTATGATTTACATGAAATAGAGGTTACATTTTTAATTTTTATGCAGATATTTGCATTTTTCTACATTTTAAAATTTTATATAACAAAATAAATTTATTTTAGCACAAACAAAAAAATATGTAGTATAATTAACATAAAAGATTTTTAAAACATAAATTACTTTTAATGATGGTTTAATCCTTCACTAATTTGGCAACAATTGTTATGGGAGGGATATTTATGGCTACGGCTAACCCAGAGTTATGTAGAATATATGAAGGGTTAAAATATGATTTTTTGTTTAATAATGATATTAATTCTATACATATCCTCCTTTCTTTATATGACTTAGAAGAAAATATAACTAATATTTGCCCTAAGTATAAATGTATTAAAGAAATAAAGAAAAAGATAAGAAGCCTATTAAGGTATAGAAAGGATAGAGATTTAGTTTCAAACAATATTATTTTATTGATACATGAAGATATCGATAGATTGGAATTATATTTCTATTTGGAGGGTTACAAATACGGCTATTATAATTATAAATGGGTAAATATTTTAGAGAAAAAAGCGTTAGAATCTTATGGGATGGAAAAGTTATATGAAATGAGAATTTTATATCATTATAGGTTTAATTTTGGGGAAATAAGAAAAGTAAAAGAGGGATTTGAAGCAGAAGGAAGAAATATAAACAGAGACGGTGAATTTAAAAAGTTGGTAAATTCTTTCTGTGAAAGGGTTATCAAGTCAAAAATTGTTAATATAAATAAATATATAGATAGACAATTAACTATTGATTATAACCATAAGGTTTTAAATATCAAATCTGACAGCCATAAATTTACACACGAAGAAATAAATAAGGTTTATGGTGTAATTATACGGGGTATATATAAAAATATGAGAAGAGTCTATACAGATGCCAGTTGGTTTGGATTGAACGACAAAGTACTTAGAAGGTATTCATAAGGTATAAAGTTATTGAATACTATTTAATATCATTAAAGGGGGTTTATGATATGTACGTAAAAAATCATATGTTAACAAAGGATAAGCTGACAGTAGTATATCTTGATGAGGATATGAGAAGTGCATTAAAAAAGATTGATGAAGGAGATTTTTTGTCTCTGCCCGTATTTGATCGCAATAATTTTAAAGGTATTTTGATGAAAGAAGCAATATACAGGTATTATTATGATTCCGATTTTTGTGGTAATAAATCTAAATTTCTTGATGATGTTAAGGTAAAGGATATATACAGTATAAATTTTAAATCCATAAGGGAAAATGAACCTATAGAAGATGCTTCCTATTTGTTAAATGAACTGAGAACACCTTTTCTGCCGGTATTTGATGCCAGAAATAATTTCGTAGGCATACTTACCCATAAAGCTATTTTTGATGCTTTTTCAGAAATGTTCGGACTGGGAGAAGGAACGAGAATTACGGTAAATTTGCTTGATGTTCCCGGCCAATTAGCAAAACTTACAGAAATTATAAGGAAAGAAAATGTGAATATTCTCAATATCGCCGTAATGGATGCTAAAATTATGGATGTATATAAAGTAGTTATAAGAATAAATACTAAAGATGTTGAAAATATTATAGAAAAAATTGAAAAATCAGGGTTCAAAGTTGAAGATGTAAGCAAATAGTGTATAAAGATTTTTAAAATGGGAAAAATATTCCTCTAGATAGTAATGGAGGGATATTTTATGAAAAAAAGTAATATCATAATAATATTTTTGATCTGTACGGTACTTTTTATTATAAGCTTTGGATATGGATATTATTTTATTGATAAAAGAGTATCGGAAAAGCCTAATACTGATAATGATCTTGTAGCTTCAGATGATGAGAAAGGTGATTTGGAAATAATTAAGGAAGAAGAGCGAATTTCTCCTAATACTTTTATTGAAACCCAAACTAAATATACTGAGTGCGGCCATACTATTACTAATGTTTCTCAGGCTCAAGATGAATTTATTAATATGATAGAATCTGAATTTAGAGAATATATGAAGGATAATTATCCTAATACTAAAATAGTATCATTTTCTGCTAAGAAAATAGTTCTTCAGGAAGTAAAGAATTATCTTTGCCCTAATCATTATGTAGTGGGTGAATATCAAGGAAATATTGCTATATTTAAGATAGATGAAAACGGAGAAAGAGTTTTAGAAAAGCTGTTTAATGATTATCCCATATCACTCCTTAATGATGTAGATCAAGAAAAATTAAAAAAAGGAATAGTTGTTGATAATGAGGAAGAATTGTCCAACGTTTTGGAAAACTTTATAAGTTAGATTGACGAGGAACCGATAAATTGTCTATTGGTTCCTTTTTCATAATATTCAACAACAGAAAAGAAAGGGAAAAATAATAACAGGGGAGAACTTGACAAAAAAATTAAATTACCTTAATATAATAGCATAGTCATGTGTCAAGACAGATGACTATGCATAAATAATTTATAGAAAGGGTAATTTAAAATGAATAGAAATAATAAACTTTATAAAATGTTAATTTCAGCTTTATTATGTTCAATCGGCATCATCATTCCGGTATTTTCTCCTGTAAGAATTGTGTTGGAACCTGCTTCTTTTACATTGGCAAGTCACGTGGCAATTTTTATCGCAATGTTTATTTCACCGTCTACGGCAGCTTTTGTGGCAGTCGGAACAACAATCGGATTCTTGATTAGCGGATTTCCAATTGTTGTAGTAATGCGTGCGGCGACTCATGTTATTTTTGCCGTTGTAGGAGCGATTATAATAAATAAACATCCTAATATAATTAAATCTTTTAAGTCGGCCTTACCGTTTTCCTTTGGAATTGGTTTGCTGCACGGCCTTTGTGAAGTGCTTGTGGTAATACCATTTTATTTCAGCAACAGCATGAGCGGCGGTTACTATGCTCAGGGATTTGTTAAGTCGGTTATTTTGCTGGTCGGGGTTGGTTCCGTGATTCATAGCATGGTTGATTTTTATATTTCTCAGGTTATTTGGAAATATGTTGCTAAAACAATAAAGATTCCTAAATATACAAGTAGGAAAGATGCTGTGGCAGCCAATATTGATAATAATGAAAAGAAGTCAAATATTTAGAAAATCTTTTTATACGGAATATAAAAAACTAAGCTGGTTTTAATGCCAACTTAGTTTTTTATATAGTTTTTTTGAAAAAGTATGTTAAAATAGAATAAAAGATATAAAGGAAGATGTAAATGATTATAATAGGAATAGATCCGGGAATTGCAATTGTCGGATATGGAGTTGTTAAATTAACCGGAAACAAATTTGAAGTATTGGATTACGGCGCTATAACAACAGAGTCAAAAATGGATTTTCCGGACAGATTGAAGATTATATATAATAAGATGACGGGGATTATTGATAAATATAGTCCTACTGATTTGGCAATGGAGGAATTGTTTTTTAACAAAAATGCTAAAACGGCTATTAAGGTAGGACAGGCAAGGGGAGTTGAGATACTTGCCGCTGTTAATAAAGGAGTGGAAATATACGAATATACTCCGCTGCAAATTAAACAGGCTGTTGTTGGATATGGAAGAGCGGACAAAAATCAGGTTCAGGAAATGGTTAAGATGTTATTGAATTTAAAGAAAATACCTAAGCCCGATGATGTGGCGGATGCACTGGCAGTTGCTCTTTGCCATGGGAATTCGTTAAAATTTAAAGAAATGTTTAGAATGAAATGATGGGAGTTGTATTAGTTGTTTGAATATATTAAAGGCTATGTGACTTTTTTGGGAGAGGATTATTTAGTATTGGAAAATAAGGGGATAGGATATAGAATATATACGTCGAAGAATTCTATAGCTAAAGTCAGCAATACAAAAGATGAAATTAAAGTCTTTACATATTTAAATTTGAGGGAAGACGGAATATATCTTTATGGATTTTACGATTATGAAGAACTGAATATGTTTAAAATGCTGTTATTGGTATCTAAAATCGGACCTAAGATGGCTTTGGGGCTGCTTTCTTCATTGAATGTCAATGATATAAAATCCGCTATATTCAATAATAATCCGGACTTATTGTCGAGAGCCCCGGGGATAGGTAAAAAGACGGCAGGAAGAATTATACTGGAATTAAAGGACAGAATAGACAGTATAAGCATAGATGAAGTTGAAATTGGCGGAGAAAACCGAAATATTGACGATGCAGTTTCCGCTCTTCTTTCTTTAGGATATACGAGAAATGAAATTAACAATGTTTTTTCTCAAATGGAACTTGGAAATTTAAAAACCGAGGACATAATAAAACTATCAATTAAAAAACTTTTAAAAAATTAAAGAAAGGTAATTGATATTATGCAGGATAATGATAACAGAATAGTTGCACCTTCTTTTAAAATTGAAGAAGATGAAAAAGAGACGGCTTTGAGACCTAAATGGATAGAAGAATATATAGGGCAGGATAAGGTTAAGAATAAGCTGAAGATATTTATACAGGCAGCTAAAGAAAGGAAGGAACCTTTGGATCATTCCCTTATTTATGGCCCTCCGGGACTTGGAAAAACAACTTTGGCTAATATAATAGCTAATGAAATGGGAGTAAATATCAGAGTAACTTCGGGGCCTGCCATTGAAAGGCCTGGGGATTTGGCAAGTATACTTACAAATTTGGGGGAAGACGATGTATTGTTTATAGATGAGATACATCGATTAAACAGGAGCGTTGAGGAGATATTATATCCTGCCATGGAAGACTTTGCTCTGGATATAATTATTGGAAAGGGGCCCAGTGCGAAATCCATAAGGCTTGATCTTTCGAGGTTTACACTAATCGGAGCAACTACGAGGATAGGACTTTTGACTTCTCCTCTCAGGGACAGGTTTGGGGTAATACTGAATCTGGAATTATACGATGAGGAAAGTTTAAAAAAAATAGTTAAAAGGTCTTCCAAAGTATTGAATATAAAAATAGATGACGAGGGAGCTTTGGAAATTGCCCAGAGATCCAGAGGGACTCCCAGAGTTGCAAATCGAATTTTGAAGAGAGTAAGAGATTATGCCCAAGTTGTGGAAAACGGAGTAATTACAAAAGAGGTCGCCGAAAATGCACTAAAGATGATGGAAATCGATAAATTAGGGCTTGACAGTACTGATAAAAAAATGATATTAACTATAGTAGAAAATTTTAACGGAGGGCCTGTAGGATTAGATACTCTTGCTGCGGCAACGGGAGAAGAAAAAGAAACCATTGAAGATGTTTATGAACCTTATTTGATTCAAATCGGATTCTTAAACAGGACCCCCAGGGGAAGAGTACTGACAAGAAAAGCTTATAACTATTTTAATTTACCTTATCCTGAAGAAGAATTGGAGTGATTATTATGCCGTATATGGGTAAAACTTTGATTATTATGGGATTGGTATTATTAATTATCGGAGGGATATTAATGCTGGGAGGGAAAATCGGGCTCGGAAAACTTCCGGGGGATATTTTTATTAAAAGGGGGAATTTCACGTTTTTCTTTCCGATAGTTTCATCAATAATTATTAGTTTGATACTTACAATATTATTTAACTTATTTAGAAAATAGAAAGGAAATGAACTTATGATGAAAAAAATATTTTTTGTTTTGCTGATATCGTTGTTTGCTGTTTCGATATTACCTAAATTTGCATTTGCATCAGATGGACAAGTTGAATATGTAGAGGTAAGGATAACATCTTCCTTAAAATCGTCTCAGAAAATAAAGCTGTCAAGCAGCGGGGGATTTTTGACAGGAGATTTTGAAGAATCAACCCCCAAAACCGAGTTTATAGATAAGGACGAAATATACATAGTGCCTGGAGAATCAGAGAAAATAAATATCCTGGATAAAGACGGCAATATTTTAATGACCATGGATTCTAAAGAGAAAATATATTTTTCTTCGGAAGATATGAATAATTCAGTATTAAAGGTAGAAAATAACAGATACAGAGGTTATATCCGTTTTCAGAGAAAAGGAAACAACCTTATTGTGATAAACAGAGTTACTCTTAATGATTATTTATACGGTGTTGTTCCAAGGGAGATGCCGTCTTCATTTCCTTTTGAAGCGTTGAAAGCTCAGGCTGTAGCAGCAAGAAACTTTGCTTTAAAAAATATTGGGAAATATTCTTCCGAGGGATATAATCTATCCGATACTACTGATTGTCAGGTTTATGGCGGAATGGATGCCGAAACGGAAATAACAAATAAAGCCGTTGATGAAACCAAAGGAATTATTGCCGAATATAACGGAGAATTGATAGATGCAGTATATTGTTCAAACAGCGGAGGGATAACCGAGGAAAGCGGAAGTGCTTGGGCGGTTGATGAACCTTATTTGAAATCCATAGAAGATTCTTTTTCAACGGATTCTCCCAATAGCGTATGGACTGCGGTTTTTTCGGAAAGTGAGCTTAAAGAAAAATTGAAGACAAAAGGAATAAACGTAGGAGATATAAATAATCTGGAAGTGTTGGAAACATCTTCATCGGGAAGGGTACTAAAGCTAAAAATTGTGGGAAGTGCCGGAGAATATGTTTTGGAGAAGGATAAAATAAGACAGGTACTTGGGTTGAATGATATAAAAAGTACCCTTTTTACCATAGCTAAATCTAACGGTTTCGGAGAAGGAACAAAGGAAGTTTATGCAGTGGACGGAACCATGGATAATCCCAAAACGGTAAATTTAAATGATGCTAATGTTATTAACGGAGACAGTAAAAAAACTGTGAGCAGAGGAATGGTAAAAAGAGTTGTAACTTCCGCAGGGGATAAAGAAATATCAGAGCCGGAGGAAAAGAATAGCGGCGGTGATTTTGTAATTGAAGGGAAAGGTTATGGTCATGGTGTTGGAATGAGCCAATGGGGAGCAAAAAAAATGGCGGAGGAAGGATATAAATTTGAGGAAATCCTAAAATATTATTATAATGGAGTAGACGTAGTGAAGGAAGATATGTAGCGAGGGATGATATAATTGAAAAGAAAAGATTTTGATTATTATTTGCCGGAAGAACTGATTGCACAAACTCCTTTAGAGGACAGAGAAGAGTCGAGACTTATGGTACTTGACAGAAAATCGGGCAGTATTGAACACAGACATTTTAAGGATATTGTTGACTACCTAAATGAGGGGGATTCTTTGGTTCTAAATGACACACGAGTGATTCCTGCAAGACTTTTCGGAAACCGAGAAGGAAAAGAAGAAATCATAGAAATACTTCTTTTAAGAAGGGTTAAAGGAAATGTATGGGAAACTTTAGTGAGACCCGGCAAAAAGGTTAAACCTGATGTTAAATTGGTCTTTGGCGGAGGAATGTTGAAGGGAAATGTTATAAGTATTGGTGAAGAAGGAATAAGACTGATTGAATTTGAATATGAAGGAATATTTGAGGAAATATTGAATAGTTTGGGAGAAATGCCTCTCCCTCCATATATAAAGAAAAAGCTCAAGGACAAAGAAAGATATCAAACGGTTTATTCTAAAAATTTGGGTTCTGCGGCAGCTCCCACAGCGGGTCTTCATTTTACCAAGGAATTATTAAAAAGAATCCGAGATAAGGGAGTCAATACGGTTTTTATAACTCTTCATGTAGGGTTAGGAACATTCAGGCCGGTGAAAGAAGATGAAATAGAAGAACATCATATGCACTCCGAGTATTTTCAAGTATCTGAGGATGCCGCAAGGATTATCAATAAGACAAAGGATGAAGGGAAAAGAATAATAAGCGTCGGTACTACATCTACCAGAACTCTTGAATCCATCGGAGATTCTTCCGGCAGGGTAAGTCCTGCAAGTGGCTGGACGGATATATTTATATACCCGGGGTATAAATTTAAAGTGATTGACGGACTTATAACTAATTTTCATTTGCCTGAGTCGACTTTGATTATGCTTGTAAGTGCGTTTTACAGCAGAGAAAAGATATTGGAGGCTTATAAGACAGCTGTCGACGAAAAATATAGATTTTTCAGTTTCGGGGATGCGATGTTTATTAAATAGAAGGAGATACATAATGGCTGCAAAATTTGAAGTTATAAAAGAGTCTCAAGAGTGCAAGGCAAGGCTGGGGAAATTATATACACCTCACGGTATAGTTGAAACCCCTGTTTTTATGCCTGTAGGAACTCAGGCTACGGTAAAAGCTATGACTCCAGAAGAAGTAAAAGCTTTGGGAGCGCAGATAATATTGGCAAATACTTATCATTTATATCTCAGGCCGGGTCATGAGCTTATAAAGGAAGCAGGAGGAATTCATAAGTTTATGAATTGGAACGGTCCTATTCTTACCGACAGCGGGGGATTTCAGGTATTTAGTTTGGGAGATTTGAGAAAGATAACTGAAGAAGGTGTAGAATTCAGATCATATATTGACGGTTCGAAACATTTTTTAAGGCCCGAAGATTCTATAGAGATTCAAAACTGTTTGGGATCGGATATAATTATGGCTTTTGATGAATGTACTCCGTACCCGAGTACATGGGAATATACAAAGGAATCCATGGAAAGAACGGGAAGATGGGCCGAAAGATGTAAAGAGTATCACGAGGATTGGGATAAGCAATCTTTGTTTGGTATTGTTCAAGGAGGAATGTATAAAGATCTCAGAGAAAAAAGCGCCGAACAGATCACTTCTTTGAATTTACCGGGCTATGCAATAGGAGGGCTAAGTGTGGGGGAGCCTAAGGAACTTATGTATGATATATTGGAATTTACAACTCTCCTTCTTCCTGAGAATAAGCCCAGATATCTGATGGGAGTGGGAAGTCCGGATTATCTCTTTGAATCTGTTATCAGAGGAGTAGATATGGCCGACTGTGTGCTTCCTACCAGAATCGGAAGAAACGGCACGGTACTTACAAGCAGAGGGAAAATAATAATAAAAAACGGAATATATAAAAGAGATTTTGGAAAATTAGATGAGGAATGTGATTGTTATACATGTACTCATTATTCAAGGGCTTATATCAGACATCTTTTTAATGTCCATGAAATTCTGGGTGCAAGGCTGACTACTATTCATAATCTGTATTTTTTATTAAAACTTATGGAAAATATAAGAGAAGCTATTAAACAGGACAGACTTTTGGAATACAGAGATGAATTTTATAAAAAATTTGGATATGTTTAATAATAAAAGAAGGAATTCAATAGTTTTTATTGAATATAAAATATATTATTAAGGAGGGATGAATCTTGCAAGGTAGCGGTAACTTTGGAGCATTAATAATACCTATAGCTTTCTTAGCAATTTTTTATTTCATTGCTATCAGGCCTCAGCAGAAAAAGGAAAAAGAAATCAGAAAGATGAGAGAAGAATTAAATGCAGGTGATGAGATAATTACCATTGGAGGGATCTACGGTAAAGTTGTTAAGGTTAAGGAAGATCTTGTTGTAATTGAGCTAAGCTCAGGAAAAGTTAGACTTGAAGTGGCTAAATGGGCAATTGGTAGCGTTACAAAGAAGAAAGAAACAAAGAAGAATGAAAAGAAAGAAGAAGGGAAAGAAAAAGCTGTTGAAAAAGATAGCAAGAATGATAACGTAAAAGAAGAGAATTCCGAAGATTTATCAGAAAATGATAAAAAAGATGATAACGAATATAAAAAATAATTTAAAGCTTCCTTGTATAAAGGAAGTTTTTTATGTGTATGGAGTAATAAATTCTCCTCCGTTTAAATAGAATTGAGTAGGGATAAGGAGGTGGAATTTTGAATAAAAAAATATTAAACGTATCGATTAACATTTTAAAAGGTTTACTTGTTTGTTATATTGTCACCATAGTATTTATTTTAATTTTTTCAGCATTACTTACATATACAAAAGTTAAAGAAAACAGCATTCCAATGTTAAATACAATAACCATGATCTCAAGTATAAGCTTGGGAGCAATATATTCAACTATAAAAATCAAAGAGAAAGGATGGCTCCATGGAGGAATTGTGGGGATATTGTATTACGTTGTTTTACTGATATTAAATTATACTTTTGCGAAGCCTTTTACAATGGATATATATTCCATGTCTAAACTTTTAATTTCCTTGGGAGCGGGAGTAATAGGAGGAATGATCGGGATAAATTTAAAATAATCTTTTGTCAAATAAAAAACAAATAGTTTTCGCTTTAAAGTGAAAAGACTATTTGTTTTTTATGTCTTTTAAAAACTATTTTTTGAAGGACTTTATTCCTTTAGGGGGGGTAGGCTGGTAAGACCAATAGCGAGAAGCGGTGTTATTGGATTGTCTTATTGCTTTCACTGCCATAGCAGCTAAAATTTCAAGACATTGTTTTTTCATTTGATGTTTCCTCCTTTTTTTGTAATATTATCATCGGCAGCATTAATAAAGCTGTTGCGAATATTGACCATGCTATAACAAATCCAATTTTATCAGAGAAAAAAATGGCAGCTATAGTAAAAAATAATGACATTATGATAATTAACATCCTGCTTATTCTTCTGTATTTTTTTTCTTCCATTTTATTAAACGGATTATTGGAATTTTTGATAAGAGAAAATTTCCATATTATTGGTATGGATAAAATTATCACGACGACACCGATATATAATTTATGTTCTTCCAAAACAGAGTTAAAAGTTAACAGTGAAAAATAATTGATCATTGCAGTAGTATAACATCCCGCATATGATTTACTGTGGTATCCTCCTGTATATGCTCTCAGCAAGCAAAAACCGAATGCAAATAAGATACTGATTAAAAAGGTATCTGTTATCAGAGCTATAATAATAATTATCATCGAAAAAATTAACAAATCATTCAGAATCAGCTCAATTCCGTATTTATAATACTTCATTTCTTCAATTGGAATAACTTTATTGGCAACCAAATGCACGCTTAATTCATGTGCTAAAAACTCTATCATAAATTATCACCCTGACTTTTTTGTTCTGATAAACTTATAATAAAATTTTAATTAATATAAAGCAAGATGATTTAACCGAATGGTAAAAAAGCCCTGGTTTTTTAATCAGAATTGGGGTTTAAAGGCAATATTATCATTGACATAAATATATTATTTTCATATGAATATTTAAAATTACCTCTGTATCGTTTAACGGATGATTCCACGGATTTAAGGCCGTAACCGTGATAAAATTTATCTTTCTTATTCGTTATAAGTGTACCGTTATCTTCGATTAAAATATGTTTATAAGGATTTTTTACAATAATGGACAAATAATTTTTGTAACAAAATATCTTTAGAGAAATATACCTTTCGGATTCCGTAAGTTTTAAATTTGCCTCGACAGCATTATTGAGTACATTGGAAATAATTGAAGATAAATCTGTGGGTGCGATGTTTAACTTTGGAATATTATCGATTTCAAAACAAGCATCTATATTATTATTTTTACATAAAGTCATTTCATAATTTAGAATTGAATCAAGATAATTATTGCCGCAGTGAATTATTGATTTGGTGGATTCCAATGTAGATGTAATAGCATTAATATACCCGACTGATTCCTCAATATGATTTTCTTTTAACAAATATGAAATGTTGGCGAGGTTATTCTTTATATCATGCCTTATTTTCTTTAATTCGGACGCCGAAGCTTCTTGAAATGCCAACTGATCCTTCAATGCTTTGTTTTTTAATTTCAATGCGTACATCTGCTTCTCTTTTTGATAGAATAAACAGATTCTGCCAAAAAGATAAATCATCAATACCGACATCAAAAGAAAGTATAATGACATTCTGACAATCTGTATGGAGTATTGAAAATTTTCATTTTGCAGTGTTCCTTCGATTATCATAAAGAAATTTATAAGAATAATAAAAAATTCGGTAATCAAATCCATGCTTATCCAATATTTAGTCGGTATATTAAAATCAATTTTTTTGAAAAACCGGATATATGAGAATACAAGGAGAAAAGCGGTTATTTTAGAAAGAATGGAAAAAGATATTGTTAAACCGGATACTCCCGAAATCACATTTCTGACATTAATTTTACATATCCAAGACAGTAGGTTCCCTGTAATCATATCACTGATTATAAATATGTAGTTATTAAGCAGGATAAAAAATATTTTTATAAAGATGCTGTCTTTATATAACGATTGAACTATAACCAACGATATAACCGTAAACAATAAAGTCCTAAGCATAGATAATCTTAAATGGCAGAGCTGAACGAATAAGGTATCAATTAATATTGCCATACTAAGAAACATAGTCTTCTTAAAACCTTTAAATTTGCATATAAGAAGTTCATCTATCATCCGGTACAGAAAAACGGATTCTAAAAATGTAAAAAATAGTTTTATCAACAATTCCCGCATTTTGTAACCTCACAGACTTTCTCAAGAAATTTATTAAGAACATCCTGCTTTTTTCTTCTGCTTAACGGTAAAGTTGTACCATCATCAAGGCGTACATAATCGTCTATTGAGAATATATATTTTATATTTACTATGCAGGTCCTATGAATATCAACAAATTCTAAATCGATATAGTGCTTAACCAGATCCTTAAATTTATAACAATGCAGTAAATACGTTTTTCTTTTGGTATGTAAATAAATTTTTCTGTTAATACTTTCAATATACATAATATCGTTTAACGGTATTTTAATAGTAGCAATTTTATCATCCGTCATATTAACTTTAAAGATTTGAAACTGTGGATTTTCTTCATTTATAGTATTTACAACCCGCTTTATAACGGAAGGCATACGTTCTCTCAACGATACTTTTGGCAAGAAATCACTTACATTATACTGAAATGTATTTAAAACCTCTTGTTCGAAAGAAGTTATAAATATTAATTTAAATTTTCGATCAATAAGACGCAGCCTTCTGGCTGTTTCCTTGCCGTCAATAACAGGCATATCTATATCCAAAAAAACGATATCATAGTAAGGATTATACTGTTCAAAACTCTTTATTAATGTACTTGCATTTGTAAAAGTATAGATAGACACATTTGTTTTTAATTTTTCAAATATTTCCTTTGCCATAGGAGCTACTTTATTCAAGAAACTGCTGTCGTCATCGCAAAACGCGACATTTATCATATATCCCGCCCCCTATAAAAATTCTGTGTTTCATTCTGATTTTCACAAACTGCTTGTACAATCTTGTACGTCTAAAGTACTATTCTATTGGTGTGATGAGTAAAACTTTATATGCTGTTAAATTTTCATATTATACTAATTACATTATACTAAATTATTTACTTTTTTCAATAATTTTTCAATAGATTTTTAAAAAGTACCATTCGGTTGAATTTAGATACCACTCGGTAAAAATCCATTTACAGCCATATGGGTACATACTATAATGGAGGTGAAAGAAAATAGAATATAAAAATTTATTTATTATAATTAAAAATACTTAAAAAAGATTCAAAGAGTGTACAATCAATAGCTTATATTCGTCTAAGCGATGAATAATATATTAAAAAAGTACCTAAAAGAAGGAGTAAATATTATGCCTAAAGGGGAGATACTTGCAATAGCAATTTATTGGCAAAAATTTAAAAAATTTTCTGTAATAAAAAGTGGACAAGACAAATGAAAAAAATATTATGTTATTATTGTTAGTCATACTTTTGATTTCTCCAATGGGAGTGTTAGCAAGTTTGACAGATGATGTTTTTTATTTGCAAACGGATAAAATTTGATGGATACTGAAAATTATATCAACCCTATTATTCAGGATAATAGGATACTTGTTCACATTAAGATGGTAAGTAAAAATTCAGGCTACAATGTGCATATAATCAACAAGACCGTTTCAGACCCTATAAATAAACGATGTGAATAATTAAGAAAATTAAATGTATTTCATTTGATATTTTCAAAGACTAATAATGAATTAAAATTAGAAAAGGAGATATCAAAATGGGAAGAAAACTATTAGAAGTAACT
>ENA-UOOK01000790-UOOK01000790.1-fermentation-metagenome-genome-assembly--contig:-NODE-790-length-42195-cov-11.979972_pt1 | contig 42195 bp, 41 predicted proteins | sample MGYA00245777_ERZ724023 | MGnify/ENA primary metagenome ERZ724023 (study PRJEB28704, sample SAMN03018312) | fermentation metagenome | biome: anthropogenic terrestrial biome; feature: soil; material...
GCGATATTAAGCCCAAATAAACCGAGAACTTTCACCCTAAATCAGACACCCTGTTGTTTTAAATATCGGGTAGAATAGTTTTATGCAAATAATTGGAATAGAAAAAAATCTATTTAATATCAATTTCAATATCTATATGCACATTAAATTAAATACAAAACTTTAGAAATAGGTTTTTTACTAAAAAAAGAAGAAATAAAAGTTTTTTAGAATTTTAATAATTTATAAAGATTTCATCTGGGTGTTGAATGGCTATTGCTGTTTTTGTTCCAAATTCCTCAATAAGGATAATCCAATCAGGATTTTCGTTAACACATTCTAGATTTAACTTCTTGCGTACTTCCCTTGGGATTTCATTTATTACTTCACCAAGAGCCTCAAGATGTTTGCTTCTGAGTTCACATTTAATGGAAAATGTTTCTTTTTTGCTCATTTTTATTGACGCAACTTCAATTGCAGTATCAATAATTTGGTCAATGATTGATGGAACAATTGCATCTATGAGAACTGCTTTTTGTATATGCTCTGATGATAACTTATTTAGTTCTTGGATTGATTTATATGCATCTTCAATTGTCAAATCTACTGTCACTACATCGTAAAATTCGGTTTCTTTAATATAATATGATTTCGTATTTTTCAACATTAATTCTAACTCATTCATTCCTCCTATTTCAGGATAAGATCCACCTATCCCTTGTTTAAATGTGACCATTAGGTCAAAACTATTCACATCATTTTCTAAATTGCCTGTTGCATTTTCCAAAGTTTTATTTAAGACCATTTAACTACCTCCTAATATTGTTTAATTAAGTATTAATAATAGTAATACGTTATTATATATATGCATGATCCTATTATCAAAGATCAGTTGGCCAGTCTAAATTTGGATTTTCTTGTTTCCATGCTGTTTTTACTGATTATAACCAGTAGTATTATCAGTATCGCTGAAGGAAGGTTAACGACTGTAGAAAAAACTGAACAATCAGTAGAAACGCGTTTGATATCCGAAAAAGTGGCTCATGCCATTGAAGTAGTGTATTCTAGTGGGGAAGGTCATGAAATAAGGATAAAAATGCCTTCCCGTTTGAAAGGATCTGATTATCTGGTTAAAGTTAATCAATCAGGTGTTTTGGTAATGGTAGGGGGAAGACGTGGTTATTCATTTTCCTACATGAAAAAAATCTCCAGTTATAATACCCATCAAACCCAAGTTTTCATGTCTCCAGGAAAAAGTTACATTATTCGAAATATGAAAGTTAATAATAATTCCCACACCGTGGCAATATTGGAGGATTAATGCCATTTTTTGGAATTATCCTCATTTGATTATGGTATGCCAAGATCTGATAGAGTTATCTGTTTAAAACAATAGGCAGTGAATCTGATGAAAAAAATACTAATTGTTGATGATAATCAAGCCCAGCTTCCACTTGAGTTTTTGATGGTGGTTGGTTTTAGTTTAATCATTACAATTTCGTTAGTTGTGGGCTTATCTGACTCTAATGAGTTAAATCAAGCCATGACAGCTTCTCGTACTGGTGCATTAGATGGTTCCGTTTCTGATGGTCTTGCAATGTACCCTGAAGATGCTTTCAATGAATATAAAAAGGACCATCTTAGGCTTCTTAATCCTTCCAGTGTCAAAATCATTAAAATTGATTATATTAACCAAGGTTTAAGTCCGGTTTATAGAAAAACAAAGATTCAGTTGAGGATTCATGCTTCATCACCACACCTGGCTGATAAATCTGATAGAAATTGCATGGGCGATCGAATTAATTTTTATGCCCGGAAAAAAATATGTGAATCATTCCATACTGAGAATCTCACAAACTCTTTTTTCAACCCTGCTTTTTCCAATAATTATGTATTCACCACAGCAGATGTGCGTTGGGAATGATCTTTTCAATTAGTGTATTAACTGGTGAGATCTTATTGACACAACTCTGATTGTTATACGAGTATAACAAAATCTTAAAATAAGTTTTTTGAATGAATAATAATTTCTTTATCTGATTAAACTCATCATATTCATTTAAAACATACTGGATTTTAGAATGTAAGCAATAAAAATACCTATCGCACCGAAAAATATTCCAATTAACCATACAATGGTAACCACATTTTTTTCTGACATGGGTCTTTTAAGGATCCACCTAATCAGGGAGTTGAAACCTGTTTCAGGAGCCATCAATTTTCCATCCTCACCAACTTGGGTAGGTTGATGTTTTTGTCTTTCCATCACACCCGCACTATAAAATTTAAGTATCATGTCAATAATATTGGGAATTAGGACAATAAAGGCAATAATTTTGACCCTACCAATAAATGCCACCGTCACAATTGTTGCCCCAATTATTAAGGTTCCCACATCTCCAGGAAAAACATTAGAAGGATGACGATTGTAGTATAAGAATGCAAGAAGAGCACCCAACATGCACATACTTATCACCGCCACATCGTATTTGCCCATGATAATACAAGCAATACTAAGGGATGTCATTGCTATTGCACCCAACCCAGATTCAATACCATTCAATCCGGCTAGCATATTAGTAAGGTTAGCAGCAATGGACACAGCTATGGGCATTGATAACATGTATACTATTCCAACATTAGGGGGTGCAATCCAGATGAGGGGCAAACCAGCTAGCCATAAGAGGATCAGTTTTTCTTTAGATGAAAGCATCACTAGATCATCCACCATACCCACCATACCCACCAGGAGTATAACCAGTAAGGTGATGATTAGCTGGAACTGAAGATTAGGATAAAAATACATTCCCAGGAATATTCCAATAATAAAACCGAATAAGATGCCAACACCACCCATTTCTGCTATGAGTGGTTTTGATGGTTTATGAATATCTTTTCCAACGATTTTGGCAGCTTTCAATTTATTAATAAGGCGAGGCATGCTTAAAAAAGTGACAAGGAAAGCTAACAAGCCACAGATACTTGATGTTAAGAGAATTTTTTGATATATTAAAATGAGATTAGGATCCATATTCTATCACCGTTTTAACAAAAAATAAACAGTTCTAATGGGAATTTTGAGACTATTTGCAATTTCTTTTGCAGAAAAACCATCTTTGTAGAGATCTTTGATCTTTTGCACTTGTTGTTGGTCATACTTTACTTTCCTGCCTGGTTTCAATGGAGAATCTTTCAGATAGTAAACGGTTTTAAGGGTTAATTGGAGTTTTTCAGCAATTTCCTGAGGAGTATGACCAGATTTTAAGAGAAATTCCACTTGGTATGATTCTTTGCCATGATACTTTTTAGGACGACCTTTCTTTTGGACTGGTTCAACTTTAACATTTAGTTCATCAAGGGCTTGAAGATATTTTGGAGAAATACGTGAATATAAACTAGGAGGACAACTGATTTTCTTCAAATTTGGATGTTTGTCCAGAATTTCCATGATCCTACCCAGGGACAATGGTTTATTAACATATATTTCTTCTTTCAAGAGAAACTACTCCATTGATGAATTATTTTTTAACCAGTTCCATAAACTTTTTTGCTTTGGTGGAAACTGGTCTCTGGAGGGTTAGAAGATTTTTCCTCTCTTTTTCCACTTCATTAAGTTCTGTGGAAAAAAGTTCGGCTGTCCTCTCAACAGGCAAATTCCCTTCTGTTGAGAGTATTGCAGCCCCCAGTGCCACTCCCATTTGCATGTGGAGGCCTTTCATTTTTTTTTCCACTGAAAATTTATTGGACAATACCCGGCCCATGTTCGATATGTATTCTATCTTTTCATCAAGATAAACATCCATAATCTCTACAACATCTGGTTTAAAGTCATCAAACGCTTTAAGTTGATTTGAATCCAGATTCGGCCTAAGATAAGGAAAAGGTCCGGAATATTTACTCCTCCTATCATATGAAGTGGTTAAATAATAATGTAGAAGGTCCCAGAGTATGTATATTCGTGGAATTTCTTGAAAAATGGTTTTTTCAATAGTTTCTTTGTCATTGAGATCTTGCAAGACTGTTTCATCCAGAATTCCATCAGCATCTGTCAGTCCCTTTTTATTCAGTTCTTTTTTTAAAAAATCAGTTTTTAAGGTTTCCGGTTCATCTCCATTTCCAAACATATTGGCTTTTTGTTCTGCAATCTCCAGAGCTTCCTGGTAATCTTCAACTTTTCCCTCATTTTGTAACTTTTTTTGGAGTAAATCTGGTAAAAATTGATGAATCTGATTTTCTGCATATTTAACATAGCCCAGAGAAAGTGCAGTTTGCACTTGTTTATCATTAATAATTGATGGCTTTTTGCGATGGAACTGAATCATTTCGATACGAGCATTGGAACCGTACTGCTTACGTATTTCTTTATCATAATTTACTTCTTCATCGGCATCAATGGTAACCCTTTTACGCACCCAACGACCATCTTCCATGATTTTAACAACTAAAGATAATGTTTTAACTATTCCTCTTTTCTCCTGTTTCAGGATACGAACCATACTTCGAAAAGCTTCCCTACTTCTGGGGCTGAGTTGGGATAATTTAACCATATAATCCCCAGAAAGGGGTAAAAAAGGGATTATATCCAGCCTATAAACTCCTTCATCATTAGGGTGTAACTTGAAAATATCTTTTCCACATTCACACATTTTTTCAGTGAGGATGGAAAGTTCATGGCCTCGATAAACACGATGACAGGAATCACATTCTATAGTTGCAAACTCCTCTAAATGTCCGATAGCAATTTTATGGGAGCTAATAGCAGATTTCACCCTATCGAGGATGTTTTTTTTGGCAGCAGCATTCATCCTGAAATATTTGGTGTGCCTACTAATGTCATACATGTCTTCTGCTTTCATATCTCCAGAAAGAGGGCGTCCATATTTGTTTATGGAACGATAAGGAGCAGTATATCCCTTAATCTCCATATTCTCTCTCATTTCATGCAGAGAATCCAAATTATTTTTTAAATAACTGTAAATTTCAAGAAAGTTCTCTGGATATTTAACATCATTGATTGAGATTACTCTTCTTTTTATCTGATCCAGAAAACGTTCAGATCTCCCAATAAGTACAGATTCATTCATCTTATTCCTTCACCAATATCTGCATCAGGGGCAGTTAGGAGGCAAAGACTATCTTCAGCTGCCAGTACCATCCCTTCCGATTTAATGCCGAAGAGTTTTGCAGGTTTAAGGTTCGCCAGCACAATGACCTTCTTATTTAAAATATCTTCTGGAGAGTATTCGTTGGCTAGGCCTGCCACAATTTGCAATGTTTTATCTTTCACATCAACCATTAGTTTAAGTAATTTGTCTGAGCCTTTCACTTTTTCGGCGCCAATGATTTTACCAATTTTCAGGTCAAGTTTTGCGAAATCTTCAATACTGATAAGGTCTTCCATGAGTTCACTTTCCTCTAAATTCTTATACAATACATCTTTTTCTTTTTGAATGGTTGTATCTTCAATTTTTTCAAATAATGGTTTAGCTTTAGCAATTGGGGTTCCCACTTCAATAAAAACTGCAGATTCATCCCAGTTTAGCATGGTAACAATTCCCTTGTTGTTATCTTCAGTTTCATTTAATTGGAAGATTTTTCTCATTTTAGCTGCGCTATTAGGGAGGTAAGGGGTAATAATAATGCTGATAACTTTTGCCAGTTGATTACAAAGATAAATACACGTAGCAGCTCGCTGTGGATCTGATTTAACTGCATTCCACGGCTCTTGATCATTGAAATATTTATTCCCAGTTTTTGCTAATTTTACTATTTCCTTGAGGCCTTCTCGGAAATTGAAATTCTCTATGTGTTGCCCAACTTTTTCTGGTGTTTCTTTGATTTGTTTTTCGACTTTCTGATCATATTCATTCAGTGAACCCGGCTGCGGTATTTTTCCACTGAAGAATCTGTGGGTGAAGGTGAATGTACGATGCATGAAGTTCCCCACCACATCCGCCAGTTCATCATTGATTCTGCGCTGGAAATCATCCCATGAAAAGTCGGTATCCCGGGTTAAGGGGGCATTGGCCACTAAGTAATATCGTAAAAGATCCGGGTTAAATTTTTCCACAAAATCAGCAGCCCAAATAACCCAATTTTTACTGGTTGACATCTTTTGGCCTTCTAAAGATAAATATTCTCCGGCAATGATGTTATATGGCAATTTACATCCGTATGCTAACAAAAATGCTTGCCAAAATATGCTATGGTGGTAAATGATATCTTTACCAATAAAGTGCACGGTTCGGTCATCCCAGTAAGGTTTCCATTTGGTGTTTTTTTGGCGGGCCCATTGCACTGCTGAGGAGATGTACCCTAAGAAGGCTTCACCCCAAACATATATTATTTTCCCTTCAGCATCGTCCAGTGGAACAGGGATGCCCCAATCCATGTCTCTAGTGAGTATCCAATCCTTCAGCCCTTCATTGATCCATTGTAAGGCATAATTTCTAACATTGGATGGTAGTTCATGGTTGTTTTCGATAACTTCTTTGAGCTGGTCTTGGAAGTGATTTAAACGGAAGTAGTACTGGTTTGACTTTCTGACCTCTGGTTGGGACTGACATATGAGGCATGAAGGTTCCACCAGCTGCACCGGTTCCAAGTGCCGGCCACAAGTTTCACAATGGTCACCCCTAGCACCTTCAGCATTACACTGAGGACAAGTGCCCTCTACGTAACGGTCTGGGAGAAATCTGTCGCATTCAGGGCAGTAAAGTTGTTCAATGGTCTTGGAGTAAATGCAGTTTTTTTCATAGAGTTTCAAAAAGAAATTCTGTGATATTTCATAGTGTAGGGGGTCTGATGTTCGGGAGAAATTATCAAAGGAAATGTCACAGGATTCCAAGTCCTTTTTTATCAATTCATAATTCCTACTGGCTATCTGGAATGGTGATGTTCCTTCTTTTTCTGCCTGAACAGCGATGGGTGTTCCATGTTCATCAGTTGCGCACACAAACAACACATTTTTGCCTTTCATACGATTGTATCTGGCGTAAATATCTGCAGGTATGTATGTGGAACGTAGATGGCCCAAGTGACAGGGCCCATTGGCATAGGGCAGAGCACATGTAATGAAAAATTTACTTGTACTTGAATTTTTATTCAAACTCTATTCCTCCTTAAAAAAAACTTGTGAAACATAATATGGGAATTTTATAGCTTGTTTGTCATTGGATATTATATATTTAATAGTTATTTTCTATCTTAGCTTTAAACTCATCTCGAGTTATGATAAAGAATAGTAGTTGTTTTTATTTAATTTCTATATAAGATTTTATCATAATATTTTTATTGCTTGGAGTATGAATTAATCAAGTTAATCTGATTCTGAGTAATTGTAGTCCAATATTATTATTGTTGGTGAAAGGAAATTTTATATAATGGAAGAAATATTAGTATTAGTAATACGTTATTAAGTTTGGATCATGAGGGGTTTGAAGTGAAAAATCCAAATGATGAAAATGATGATAAAAAACTAATTTTATCAAATAATAAAAATATCCGTCCAGAGCGAGTTTCAGATATTGAGAACTCTATTTTTTTGGATTTAAAGCTTAAAAACTTGCTACTTGACTTTGCATCAGATTCTATTTGGGTTATCGATTTTAAGGGTAATTTTCGTTACGTTAATGAAGCTGCTTATAAAACGCGTGGTTTTACAAAAAAAGAGTTAATGAACCTGAACATCCATGACTTGGATGCACCAGAAGATTCTGAATTGATTGATCAACATTTGAAAGAATTAATGGAAACTGGTGAGGCCAAATATGAAACTGTCCATTATCATAAGGATGGATCACAAATATCTGTGGAAATCCATGCACAAAAAATTGATTTAAATGGTCAAAAACTGGTTTTAAGCGTGATTAAGGATTTAACTATTCTTAAGAATTACCAGAAAAATTTAAAAAAAGAAATAAAAAATCAAACTGAGGAATTCAGGAAACTAAACCGAAAACAAACAAGAAACAACAAAATTATCCTGAAACTAAGTAATTTAAAATTAAAACTACAACAATCAATGACTTTGGATGAAAAACTGAAACTAATCACAGACAGTGTTGTAGAACTATTTGATGCAGATTTTGCAAGAATATGGCTCCTCAAAAATGCAGACATATGTGATAATGGATGTATACATGCTAAAATTACTGAAGGGCCTCACAAATGTAAGAACCGGTCGTCATGTTTGCATCTGGTTGCCAGTTCCGGACGATACACTAACTTAAATGGTTATCATCGACGAATCCCAATGGGAAGTTACAAAATTGGGAAAATAGCCGCAGGTGATGATTTTAAAATAGTTACCAATGACGTAGTTCATGATCCTCTAATTCATGATCCCGAATGGGCACGAAATCTTGGTTTGGTTTCTTTTGGTGGTTTCAAACTTGATTCTGAGGATGATAAACCCATCGGTGTTTTAGCACTATTTCGAAAAGAAGTTTTAGACTCCGATTCAGAATCAATGCTGGAAGATTTAGCTAATACAACTTCCCATGTGATTATAACCGATAATATAGAGAAAACTTTATTAACTAGTGAGAATAAGTACCGAACTCTAACCGAGTTATCCACTGATTCCATTTATTTATTTGATAAAAATCTGCATTATGCCTATTTGAATAGTGAAGCTCTTAAAATGATAGGTAAAAAGTCTGAAGAGATCATTGGAAAAGGATTGGAAGAGGTATTTCCTTTAGAATTGGTTAAATACATGAAAACGAATGTTAAAAATGTTTTTAAGTTGGGTAAACTCTTTTCTGAAGAAAATAAATATGCATTTTCCAGTGGGGAGCGATGGTTAAACACATCACTGATCCCAATAAAAGAGGATGGCAATATAAATTTCGTTTTAGGCATCTCAAGAGATATTACTGATTATAAACTATTTCAGATGGAGTTAAAAGAAAAAGACGAGGAGATTCTACTTTTAACAGAAAAAATGACTGATGTCATTTTTCAAATCGATTCTGAGTGCATCATAACTTCTGCCACTCCTTCAATAAAACAATTGAGCGGATACTGGCCTCATGAAATTATTCAAAAGAAAATTGACGATATTATTCATCCTGCGGATCTGGATCAAGTATTAGATGCACTTCGTAAGCTTCCAACCACCAAAAAGCCAGTTAATATGGAGCACCGGATCAAAAGATCTGATGGGAATAATCTGTGGGTTGAATCAAATTGTAACGCCATTCACGATATGGAAAATAAATTTAAATCCATTGTTTTAGTAACTAGGGATATTAGTAAACGTAAAAAAATAGAAGAGCGTATCAAAATAAAAAATCAAACACTGAAAGGAATTAACAAAATATTTAAAGAATCATTAATGTCTGAAGATGAGAGTGAAGTATCTAATATTTCCCTTAATGTCTGTAAAGAAATAACCAACAGTAAATATGGATGGATAATTGAGTTTAATCCTAAAGGAAGTCTGAACACTTTGTTCATCACTGATCCTGATTGGGAAGAATATCCCATTGGTGAAAAGAAAACTGATGTTCTTCTTAATGATTTGAAAGAACAGGGACTTTATGGTAAAGTGACCAGGGATGGTAAATCATTTTTCACCAATGACCCTTACAAACATGAATCCAGTATTCGAACACCACCGGATCATCCTCGCATAAGCTCATTTTTAGGTGTGCCTTTAGAACAGGGTGGTGAAGTTTTTGGGGCAATATGTCTGGCTAATAAAGAAGATGGATATGATTTAAAAGACCAGGAAATTATGGGAAAATTATCTGTAGCAATTTCTGAGTCTTTGATGCGAAAACGGGCCGAAAACTTATTGATAACTGCCCTTAAAGATAAAGATTTACTGATTAAAGAGATTCATCACCGGGTAAAAAATAATTTAATGGTCATATCCAGCCTTTTAAACCTCCAATCACGATATATTAAGGATAAAGAAGCACTTAGCCTTTTCAGGGAAAGTCAAAGCCGAGCTAAATCAATGGCCCTAATTCATGAACGTCTTTACAAATCAGATGATTTTAAAAGCATTAATTTTGGTGAATACATCACAAATCTGGCGGATATCCTCTACAATACATATGTGTCTGATAAAAATCGTATAAAACTCGATCTTCAAATGGAAAATATTGAAGATCTCAAGGTGGATATTAACAATGCAATCCCACTGGGGTTAATTGTCAATGAATTGCTTTCAAACGCCATGAAACATGCCTTTCCTAACTACATGCAGGGCAGAATAATGGTAGACTTTTATAAAGATGATGATCAATTTGAATTAGTTGTCAGTGATGATGGAATAGGGTTTCCTCAGGAATTAAATTATAAAAACACAGAATCATTAGGTTTACAAGTAGTAAACACATTGACCAACCAGATTGGTGGAAAAATCACCATGGATGTAGATAAGGGCACCACTTTCACCATTAAATTCAAAGAAGATTTTGATTAAAATTTTAAGCATTTTATTTTTATTTATTTTAGAAATTTTTTAAAAGGGCAATTATTAATTAGCAAATTTTATTAAAATGCTCTGAATATAGATAGATTGCATGGTTTCCATTTCTTTTTTAAACCCATTATCCCCAGAGGGAAAAGATATTGTAAGGGAACTGGGCAGTTTTGAAGGCATATCCCAGGATATTCCTCAGCTAAGAAGCACTGTCACTCACAACCCTTCACAAGAAATAGCAGATGATAGTGAAATACCTTCTAATTTTCTGGAACTTGCTTTAAAACGGATTGAATGGTATGTTAAGAAAAAAAACCATCGAGAATTTAATGGAAGAAGATATGCCTATCTATCCGATGATCAGATAACTAAATACGATGTTATTTCATTTTATCTATTATGTCAAGCGATAGGGGTTAAATTTGGGCCTAACTCTCGTGAAACCAGAGTTATGGTAGAGTCTCAGGGAGATTTGATCAGAGAAAGATTGGGTAAACTACATGTAGATGAAGCCAGGCAACTGGTAGAACAGTCCCTACATCTGTACTTGGATGATGATCAGGTACACTGGACATTCTTTGAAGAACTTCTAAGCTCACGTAAAATACGACTCACCGAACTTATACTTGATCAAGGGGAGCTTATACTCGATCATCAAGATTTCATGGAGAGATTCGGACCCAAAATCAAACATCGAAATCCCCTGAGCATGTACCAGCTTTTAATTGGTGACGAACTGAAAGAACTCATCATGATCAAGTTGATCATGCAAGAAACCGAGGATTACATTAAACAAGTTCATGAAAAGGCCAAAAAAATGGTTGAACCAAATCCAATACTGTTGGAGCTGGCTGAACAAGTTGCAGAGGTTCTTTCTAGACCAATGCAAAGTTACGGTTACGGATCCATGGGGGGTGGGGGTGGACCTTTGAAGGCAGGACCACTCAATCATCAGGCATTCCCACCTTGCGTGAAAAAAGCGTTGGAAGGGATTAAATCAGGAGGTAGGAATGATGGAATTGTCCTGTTTATAACTCCATTTATTTCTTATGCTCGCCTCTATCCAGATGTGTTCCGGATGAACATCACAAAACGTGTTTCTGATCAGGACCCTAATCTGGAAAAAACTGAAAATGAAGTTTTACCATTGATTTATGAAGCTGCTCAACGATGTGTACCACCATTATTTGATGATCAGCCTCAAGAAAAGGTTAATATCAATGCTAAATTAGGTTTTGGAATGCATAGTACACTGAAGATGGAACATGAGGGTGAAACCACTTGGTACACGCCTATGAGCTGTGAAAAGATTAAATTGCATCTTCCCCCTCTATGTAAACCAGACGATCTTTGTAAAAAGATCGGCAACCCCCTAAGCTATTATAACCGCAGGATATGGGAAGTTAACAACTTAAAAACAGAAGGTTCTAAAACACAAGAAGAGGGAGATGCTGAAAAACACAGTAAAACTGAAGTTTCTGGGGTTCAAAAGGAAACTGATCTAACCAAGTCCAACACATCTGATCCGAATAGTGGGGGGTTGTAATCATGTATTTAAAGCCTACCAGTCCTAATGAACGTCGCCAGTACTATCGGGAAGAGTGGGATGTTAAAAACATACCTGATTATATCCGCGAATCCCTTATTCAACGTGAATTTGGATTTGATCATATGGGGAGGGGGCCTAACGATCGTTACCGTGTCTTCAAAAACATGGATTATTTAAGAAAATTTATGAGGTACCGTGCACCATTTGCAGCATATTCCTCAGTGGCATTCTATCATAAACCCAGGAGAAGGGATGGGTGGATAAAAGCAGAGTTGGTCTTTGATGTGGACGCCAAAGATATCCCTATAAGGTCCTGTGGCTGTAGTAATGTCTGTGAGGTATGTTTAAATCAAGCTAAAGACATCGTTCATGGCCTGGTGGATACTATAAAAGGTGACTTGGGACTATCGAATATTCACGTTGTGTATTCTGGCCGAGGATATCACATAAGGGTACTGGATGATTTGGTGATGGGTGCAGACAGTGATGTACGTAGTCAGATCGTTAAATATTTAGTTGGCTCTGATGTTCCACGTAGTGAATACTCCAACCAGGGAATGAAATACAACCTGGAACACTTTACCATCCCCTTTGCTTATCCGCAAGTATTCACCAATCGGATGAAACAAGCAATTTTAGCAGTGAATCTAGAAACGGAAATTGATGGAGTAAACAAAAATATTCTCAAAGCAGTCATAAAACACCGGGACCTGTTAAAGGATCATCAATGGGGGATTTTCAGGAAAAATATTGGTCCTATTAGATACCATAAACTGGTCAAAGGTATTGCTTCACTTAATCTCACCCTGGTAGATGCTAAGGTATCTATAGATCTCAAAAGGATATTAAGACTACCAACCTCTCTCCACTCGGGTGTCAGCATGATATCTACAGAAATTAAGAATCTGGAGACATTTGACCCATTTCAGGATGCAGTTCCCAAATTCGTTTATGAAAGGGATTAGTTTAATTTATAAAAGATTTTTTAAGGGAATAATAAAATATTTCAGCAAAAATAAAAAGAAATAAAGTTGTATTTTTTTATACTATCCTGAAAATCAGTTGTGATATAAAAAAAGACATTTTATCTTGATAACAACTCATATTTGTGAAGATAACAGTACAGGAATTTCAGCAATTCGTCTTCTGATTCGCCCTTAATCAAAAGGTCTCTAACATCCATTAACTGATAATCATCCAGGATTTTCTTTTTCAGATGTTTTCCAACTCTTAAATTTCTGATCCCACTTTTGGTGAGAGTTCCTTTAATAAGTGACTCTGCATCTTGGTATTCACGCATTATTAGTGTCACCCACTGGTCAGCTTCAACCCATGATTCCGGATGTTTCTGGATAAATCTTTTCCCATTATCTTCATCCCATACTCTGGGACCAAAATGTTTTCTAAAACCGGGAAGATGCCAAGTGTTCATCTCCAGAAGAATAATAACCACATTTTCTCCATCAGCACTACCGGCACTGGCCCAACAATCACTTTCCAACACATTAAAATCTCCAGTTTCCAAAATTTTAACCAGAGACTTTTCTGTTTTCTTTATCTGAGGATAGAGAGCATCAAAAGGAATATCCGGAGCTGCAAAGGTAATCACAATCAAATGAGTATCTCTTTTATCAAATTCAACCCTCAAGGCATCCCTATCCAACTTAATATCTTTAGGATAAAAATATGCTTTTTTGGGATTTTCAAGGAAATTAGCAGCTGCAACACGGAATTCAGCCATTTTTTGCAGGGTTAATGCTGCTGCAACATTTCGGTTCTGATCCGTGGGATCCACCACCACCAGGGGGTCATCAAAAAGATTAGAAGAACCATATTTCATCAAGTCGATTTGGTAGCCTGGTTTCCAATCCTTCCAAACTTTACGAAGTACTTCTAGGAATGAACCGTAATTGATTACAAGTAACTCGCATAAATAGCCAGAAAATCCACCAACCTTGAATTCAGAACCATAAGTGCCAACCATTTTCATGAACCTTTTCAGGAGGCGTACTTCTTTTTCCTGCTCCACTTTCAAGTTTTCTCTTACATATTTGGTGTGTAGGATAGTACGATCTACTGCGGATTTCAATTCTGTTGAGTTGGTGATATCATAACAAGGCACCAGATCAACTGGGTAGCTATCTATAATGCCAGATAAGTAGGGATGTGATGCGTAACGCTCTTCATAAGTTCCACCTATCTGTTCTATGCAGTCGTATGCTAATTCCATGCCTTGAACTTTGAGATCCTCAAGAGAAGTGTTGAGTGGGAATTTGATGAAAATATCGATATCTACATCATCCTTATCATCAGAAAAAAGCCAAGTTTTTTTGGCAACAGAGCCAAGAAGAACTGCTTCAGCCTTAAAACCCTTTTCATTGGCAGCAGAATTGATAATATCAATTATTTTGTTTGATAATTTTTCCACCTTCTTTTCATTTTCTTCTGAAGGCTCTATATCATTTAGAATTGTGTTAAAATCAATCAATTATAATACCTCTATCGTATTATTTATCTAAAATCATATCTATTCCATTTTTCTACGTATTATCAATTAAAATTATATTTTTCTAGAATCAACTTTTGAAATTATTTCCTAATGAAGGAGTAAAGTGTTAAATAAAAAATTCATGGATATCCGTGTAAATAGGGCCTACTGGGGTTAATTCGCTCTTTTTTAACACTATTTTTTCCACATCCATCTGCCCTACTTCGATATCATGTAACTTTTGTATTTTACGAGCGAGGAGTTCCTTGTTATTTGATCCTTTCACCCGGGCAATGGTAAGATGGGGAGTATAACTTCGCTCTTTTTTAAAACCCATTTTGTTAAATTCCTGGTCCAAATCTTTCTGAAGTTTTGAAAAATTCACAGGATCTTCAATTCCCAGCCATACCACTCGCATATATCCGGGATGAGGGAACACTCCAGTTCCTTTAATATGCAGTGGAAAAGAGTGGTAATTTTCCAGTTTATCCTCAGTAAGATTAGTAATGTGTTGAATTTGGTCTGGGTTAATCTCTCCGAAGAATTTGAAGGTGAAATGGAGGTTTTCAGAATCCACTAACTTTAAAGGTGCATCAGTTTTTATCAAATCTTTTTGTATCTTTTGTATTTTGTATGACAACCGACGATCTACATCAACTGCTAAGAATACTCTCACTATATCACCATAATCACATTATAGATCAGCCTTTCAATTTAATGACATCATTTTATTTTTATAGAATCAAGTATTATTATTTTTTATCCAATAATATTTTTTTTTATTCTATCTCCACTCATCTTCTGGAGTTTCTATTGTATTAAGTAAGCCAAATCAGGATATAAATTCTCAATTTCCTTAAACATATTTAACTGATATCATTTTTTTAATTCATATTCTGATTTCTATAACATTCATTATCTGCCAGTATTGAAAAACCAGCCAATGGAAGTTTTTTTGGGATTTCCACTGCATTTGACCTAAAAAATCATTTGAAACAACACTTAAATTGAGTATAATGTCCAAACATCTAAAAATATTGAAGATTATCATTAATCAATTTTGTAGAACGGGTCGGATTATTGAATAAATTTATTTCATGAAAAAATTAATTTAATTTCCAACCAATATAATGGAGTTATAAGGTAATTTAAGTATAAGAGGTTTGAATGAATATAAAAAAAGATTCCCCTTTATCATTTTTCAATAATACTCTCTTCGATGGCCATTCCAAAGTGCCGGGCATTGGGGTCCAAGTAGACCATTACTTTGTCCCCTAATTTTAGTTCTGCCACGGATTTAGGTTCACCATCTTCGGTAACCAACCGAATAGTTTCAGCATTCTGGAGCAAGGTGCGCAGGATTACTCCTTCAGATTCGGCTTCCACCAGCATCAGTGGTCTTTTCTCAATTTTGACTCGGCCCACTATGGCTATTTTGGTGTTGCCTTCCTGATCCACGGTGAGCACTTCATCTCCAGTTTCCAGTTCAGAAAGGTATTTAGTCTTGTTACCTGGAGTCATGACATAGGCGTGCACTGGGCCAGCATTAACCCGGAAAGGTCGTGATGCAACGTATTCGCTTTCCATTGATTCACTGTGCACCAGGAACAGTCCCTGGGAGTAAGAACCGACTAGCATTCCTTCCCCTAAATGCATCATGGAGCAGGTGTCCACACAAACTCGGTCACCTATACCAACTGGTTCAACCCGGGTGATGGTGGCTGTTTTCATCGGGTAACTTTCACTCTGTATTTTCTCAATTAACTCAGCTACCTTTTTTATCTGACTCATTTCTTGGGGACATAGCAAGACTCCATCAGTTCCATGTTCCAGAGTTTCCAAGGCCACTTTAGCTTCATCATAATCTGACACTGCTGCAATAATTTTTACTTTTTCTCCCTGTAGATCGGCGATTATATTTTCTAAGGGAATCACTTTCCAGTCTCGACCCATTAAAATGAGATAATCGGCATCTTTTCCTAATATTCTGGCCAGTTGTTCGTGTTTTTTACTAGTGATCTCTACGTATGCTGCTACCGTTTTATCCATTCTTTTAAGTCTTTTCACAGCAGCAAGATCTTTTGATTCAGATAAATCGTCAGGTATATTAAGGGTGCCATCTCCTTCACTGTTACGGCCCACCATTACAATGTCTGAACCGTCAGTATTTGAAATTATTTTCACATTACCCAATCTTTGTATGTTATCCACATCAGTGAAGTCTACGATGTGGTCCACACCTGATTCTAATGCAGTGGTGATAAATTGCTTTTTTTCATCCCAAACATTACCTTCAGCCATTACCCATGCAAATTTCATAATTATAACCTTCTAATCATATTTTCGATTATCATTTATTCCGTGAAACTTATTTTATCCGATTTCCTTATCAAAATTCTTTGATAAAATTATGGGGGTGTTCTGATAAAATAACAGCCTTTTTTGTTTTATTCATTCAATCGGAATACTAGTCCAATGGAATAAAATAATCGTGTAATTTCATGGTATTGATTTAACCATTCAGAATTTTAAGTGCTTCATCTACATCTAAATTATTGTGAACAATCTCGGCAATGGCCCTAGTGGTTTTATGTGGGGATGGTGCTTGGAAAATATTCCTACCTATGGCTACTCCGGCTCCACCAACATCAACTGCGTTTTTCACCATTTCCAGAAGTTCACGGTCAGTTTCCACACGAGGTCCGCCAGCAATGACCAGGGGAACAGGACATCCATCAATTACTTCTTTGAATGTATCAGGGTCTCCAGTGTAGTTTGTTTTGATAATATCTGCACCCAGTTCTGCACCGGCACGGGCTGCTAGTTTCACCACCTCAGGGTGGTGTTCGTCATCGATTTTTTTGCCTCTAGGATACATCATGGCAATCAGGGGCATGCCCCAATCATCACAGATTTCAGAAATACTGCCTAGATGCATTAACATGTCAAGTTCCATCTCTGATCCTACGTTTACGTGAACGGAAACTGCATCTGCACCCAATTGAATGGCTTTCTCTACGGAAGTGACCAGTACTTTATGATTTGGGTCTGGGCCCAAGGCAGTGCTGGCAGATAGGTGAATTATTAATCCAATATCTCTCCCGTAACCACGGTGACCACAACCAACCATTCCCTTGTGCATTATAACTGCATTGGCCCCGCCACTGGCAGCTTCATCAATGGTTTCAGCCATTTTTATTATTCCTTCTACAGGTCCAATGGAAACTCCATGATCCATTGGTACAATAACACATCTACCAGTTTTTCGATTGATTATCCTTTCAATCCTGATTTTTTTCCCTATCATGAACACCCTCCTTTTTAAAGTTTAGGGGACCAGAGTTTTAATTCTTTTAATCTTGTGGGGATGCCATCATCTCCACAGGACTCTAACCACCCATTGTTGGAACTGATGATCTCAGAGCTTGTTGATGAATGAATGAAATCTAAAAGACCTCTATTTCTAATTATGGTTTCACGAGGTTTTAAAGTTGATGACCAAATGAAGAATACTTTAAATGTAGTGTCTGGATGGTAACCCCCACCCAGATCAACGGATAAAACATCACAACCCCCTATTTTATTAACCTTTTTAGCCACTTCCTCTAATATTTCATGGAGTCGCACATCACCCTTAATAAATTCTATTAAACTTCCTTCTTCTTTTATCAGTTTCTGCATCTTTTTTTCTGACTGGGAACTTTTATCAAGAGCTATAATTCTCCCATATGGTGCGATCTGGGATATAATGCGAGTTGAATTTCCCACATGACAACCCAACTCCACCACAACATCATCTTCTTTAATAATATCTTTAAGACCTTCCCTATAAACTTTAATATCGTAAACGATTTTTATCATGTATCTCACACTTGTTTTTTATTTAGCACAAATTGGAACTTGGGCCCTGTTTTCCTAGAGATATATACGGATAATCATTTTTAGGAAATTTTTGAGTAATGTTCAGTCCAGTAAAATCTTTAATCTAACTGTTAAATCTTGTTTTAAAAAAATTCATGATAATTTTACCTATCTTCTTTTCCATCTAAAAATTTAATATATTGATTAAATAATAATTATTTTATACATCACTTGGGTCTTAATTTGATTTATTTTTATTCCTATGGGGAATTTATTATGACGGCGGAAGAAAAAAAAGATTTAGAAAAATTCGTTCATGAACTTCACCAGGAAAAACTTAATCTGGAGAAAGATATCAACGACCTTAATCTTATTAAAATTGAAAAATTAGAGGCTATCAACGAAGAACTTGAGAAAAAATCTGATTGGATGGACAAAGAGAGGATAAAAGCAATTAAAGAAAGAGATAACCTTATTCGAAAGGTTCGTCATTCCAATGAGAAGAACTGGAAAAATGCACTAAAAATGATTTTTATTTTAGGTGTTCTTGATCTGGCAGTTATTCCATTAATAATCACCTTGCTAGGCATACCATTGCAATGGTTATTTGTTTCCATTGGTCTGGTAACATTTTTTGGCATGATGCTGATTACAAATTACATGTCAGGCACTTCACCATTTAACACTGGTGAAATCAGAAAATCTATCATTACATCTCTTACCATAGTTTATCTTGCCTTTGTTCCACTTATCTCCTTTGGAATCTTTGAATCATCATTAGGAGCTTCTGCACAACCTATCGTAAACAACTTCACATGGTTAATTGGTGCTGTAATTGTGCTTTACTTCTCCACCCGCCCCATTGAAGAATATATAAAAAAAGTGAATAAAAACTAACGAAGATGGTTATTTTTTGGGGGTTAACTATTTTTCACATAGTTTTATTATTTTTTAAAATCTTTGCTGCACTATTTCCAGCAACATAACCAGTCGAAAATGCTTGTTGCAAATTATATCCTCCCCTACCACCACATCCAGAGATTATTTCACCAGCAAAGAATAAATTCCCAACAAGTTTTGACTCCATTGTTCGGGGATTTATTTCCTTTTGTGATACACCACCACATGTGATCATGGCTTTATCCATGGGAAGATATCCAGATAGTGTTAAAGGTAGTGATTTTAATGTTTCCAGTAAATTTAATCTCTCTTTTTTAGTTACCTGGTTCAACTTTTTTTTGGGATCAATCGATATATTATTTAATAGGGGATCGATCATGCTTTTAGGGAGGTGATTGGTTAAGTAAGTTCTCAAACTCTTTTTGCTCTGTTTCTGGAAGTCTTCAACCAGACAGACACCCAAAGTTTCCGGACGGATTTCCGGTACAAAATCAATATATAACTTTATATCACCGTGCACATCCATCAATTCCACAATCGTATTGCTGCTGTCAAGAATAACTGGTCCTGAAACACCAAAATGGGTTAAAAGAAGGTTTCCACTGGATAAAAGTTTCTTTTTCTTCCCATATCCTATACTCAGTCCAACATTTTCCAAGGTAACACCTTTTAGATCATGCACCCATTCTTCACTCACACGTAAAGGAACACCACCTGGTTTTAGGTCAGTGACTTGGTGCCCTACTGATTTGGCAATTCTAAAACCATCTCCTGTAGAACCTGTAAATTTGTAAGTTACCCCCCCAGTGGCTATGACAACCGATTGTGCAATGATTACCTCATTTTTTGTTGATCTAAGTTCAAAGTTCTCAAATGCCTTTTGAAGATGTTTAAGACAGTAATTGTAATTTACATCTACATTGTTTTCTTCCAAAACTTTTAATAGAACGTTCACAATTGATTTGGATTTTTCAGTGAATGGGAATATGCGCCCGTCATCTTTTTCTTTTAGTTTGAGACCATTTTTTTGGAAAAAATTCATCAAATCTTGATTGGAAAATTCACTGAAGACATCCCGGTAAAATGAACCATTTTTTCCGAATTTTTCCAGAAAAACTTCCAACGTTGAGGAATTGGTAAGGTTACACTTTCCATTTGCGGTTAAAAGGAGTTTACGGCCAATTATATCATTTTTTTCCAGGAGGATTACTTTATTTCCCTGTTGTACTCCTTGAATGGCTGCCATACATCCTCCTGGTCCTGCTCCGACCACAGCAATGTCATATTTTTTCATTTATACCAGATCCTATAAGAACGGTTGAACTTTAGGGAAGATTGGATGGGAGTAGGTTTTTTAAAAAAAAATTATGGACATTTTTTTTAATTTTTAATAAAATAACAGGAATTTTGATCGACTATTTTTAAAAAAGGTGATATTAGGGTGCCAGCCTTCTCCGGTCCCTTGGGAACAAAACAGTTTCACGGATGTTTTTCATTCCAGTAAGACACATGGTAAACCTTTCAGCTCCCAAACCCCAGCCGGCATGTGGGGGCATACCATATTCGAATGAAGCAAGGTAACGTTGGAATGAATCTGGATTTAGTCCCTGCTTTTTTATCCTTTCAACCAGGAGGTCATGTTGGTGGACCCTAGTTGCCCCTGAGGAGATCTCCAGATCTTTATACATCAAGTCAAAAGCAAAACTCTTTTCAGGCTCTTCTGTGTGGGGCATGACATAGAATGGTTTAATGTCACTGGGCCAGTTGGTAATAAAATAGTAACCATCCATGATTTCTCCCAGCACCTTTTCAGCTGCCCGGGAAAGATCGTCTCCATAGTGAAGAGTTACTCCTTTGGAGTTAACCATATCAATCACTTCATCATATTCAAGACGAGGGAATGGTAGATCTGGGACTTCTAAATGGACACCAATTTCTTCCAATTCTGCTTTACAGTTCTTTTTAACTTCTTCAATGGCATTGTGCACCAGTTTCTCCAAGATGCTCATCACATCTTCATTGTCAGCAAATGCCACCTCTACATCAATTGATATGACTTCGTTTAGGTGGCGTTGAGTATCATGTTCCTCAGCCCGGAAGATTGGTGCAATTTCGAATACTTTATCCAATCCGGTGGCCATCATCATCTGCTTGTAAAGCTGTGGACTTTGACCCAGGAAGGCTTCCCTTTCAAAGTAAGTGATGGGGAATAGTTCGGTACCGCCTTCAGTTGCTGAACCAACAAGTTTAGGTGTGTTAATCTCCATAAATCCGTTATCTTCCAAGTAAACTCTTACTGAATGTAGCATGGCACTTTTTATCTTGAATATGGCGCTAACACTGTGTTTCCTGAGATCCATGTATCTGGAGTCGAGTCTAGTGTCAATTTCTGCCTTCACTTTCTCAGTGGGATCCAGAGGCAATGGCTGTTCTGAGTTATTAAGCAACTTGATTTCTTCTGGAATTACTTCAACACCACCAGGAGCTTTTGACGAACCTTGCACTTTTCCTCTTACGCTCAAAACAGATTCTTTTCTTAGTTTACGGATTTCACTAAGTAATTCTGGCGAAATTTTTTTGCTGGGGGCGGTGACCTGAGTTATCCCATTCCTATCCCGGAGTAGTACAAAAATGATTCCTCCCAAGTCACGGATTTCATGAACCCAACCCATGAGAGTTACTGATTCACCTTCAATTGTATCGTCTAGTTCTTCTGAGTAATGTGTTCTTCTCCAGTTTCCTAATGAATCGGTCATATTATAATCTCCTCAAAAAAATATTGTTTATTCTTTGTTTCCATTTTTACGTTACAAACTAAATAGTATCATAGTAATGTGAGAAAAGCATTAATTTAGATTCAATTCACACATACCAAATGCAATGATATAATAAAATTGTTCTAACTATAATATGATTACTATAATAATTAACTATTCCATTATCAGGGCCAATGAAAAATTATAATAATTATTCAATCTTGATCTAAACGTCTTTTGAAAGATTCAGCGTGGGCATATAATCCTTCATATTCTGCTAAAGGAATCACCACGTCTTTCAGGCTGTTCAAACCATCTTTTGTTATTTTTTGCACTGTTGGTTTTTTCAAGAAAGATTCAGTTGATAATCCAGAGTACATCTTAGCGCAAAATCCGGTGGGTAAAACATGATTTGTTCCAGAACCATAATCACCAGCTGCAACAGGTGTTAAATCTCCCAAAAATATTGAAGCAGCATTTTTGATTTCTGGAACTATTTTTTCAGGATGTGACGTCATGATCATAAGGTGTTCTGGGGCATAATCATTAGAAAAATCTATGGCTTCTTGAATACTATCAACTATAACGATTAAACCATTGTTATCAAGAGATTCTTGAATAATATCCTTCCTTTTCATATGGGGGAGTTCTGATTGAATGTTAAGTTTTACTTTTTTTGCTAATTCAGAGGATGTGGTTACCAGCACGGATGCTGATTGAGGATCGTGTTCTGCTTGTGCCAACAGATCAATTGTAATGTAATGAGGATTACCAGTTTCATCAGCAATTATAAGGACTTCAGAAGGGCCTGCAGGGAAGTCAATATCTACTTGTCCGTAAACCATCTTTTTAGCGGCTGTTACGAAGATATTTCCAGGTCCAACAATTTTATCTACTTTTTCAATGGTTTCGGTACCATAAGCCATGGCAGCAATGGCTTGAGCTCCTCCAACTTTGTATACTTTGTCTGCACCGGCAAGACATGCTGTTGCCAGGATAACATCATCCACTGTGCCATTTTTTCCTGGTGGGGTGCAACAAATTATCTCATCCACCCCTGCTACTTTAGCTGGGATCACGGTCATCAAGATACTTGAAGGATAAGCAGCTCTCCCTCCAGGTATATAACATCCAACTTTTTCCAGTGGACGTACTATCTGCCCAGCATTCACTCCATTATCCACATCCATTGACCAATCCATGGGTAATTGGGCCTGATGGAATTTCCTGATATTTTGCGCTGCCTTTTTTATACTGCTCATTAATTCAGAGTCAATTTTTTTTAAACTCTCTCTAAGATCGTATTCACTTACTTGGAAATCCTTTAAATCAACACAATCGAACTTATTTGTGTAATTACGGAGTGCATTGTCTTGATTTTTTTCCACGTCACTAACAATATCTCGTACAGTCTCTAAAACTGAGTTTGAATCAATTTGAGAACGTTTTAATAATTTTATCCTATTTTGATTTTTTAATTTGAGAATTTTCATTTTATTACCGGTATTTTTTCTTTTGTCTAAAGTTAAGGCGATAATTTTTTTAGAATGATATTTCTTTTCCAGTGTGGATCAGTCAAAACCTTTATTTGCAACCACGGGCAAAGAATAATTTATCCACTATGCCAAGCATTCGAATAATACTTTATATCTAGTGCTTATGGTTGTATGGGTATAGATTTTAGTGCATAAGTTTATATATTCCTGTTGGTCGAATTAGTTTGTTAATATAATTGTAGGTGTCTGGTAGATATGTACAAAGATGAGCTTATACAGTTACACCAATTTTTGGTATACGTTTTAAAGCATCTGGACCATGAATATGAGGTGAAGGACGAATGTAAGGATTATTTGTGCCTCAACATAAGCCCGCATCACATTCACCGCACCAAAGCCGAACATAAATACGCTATTTTTGTATTGTCCAATTCTATTTCTGAGATCATTGCCACTAACAATGGGGGAAGTTCTACTAATATTTCTAATGGTCTCTCAGAACTAGTAAAAAGGTCCAAAAAAGAACTAATACGGTTCCAGAACGAAGATGCTTTAGCTATACAAAAAGTTAAAATGTAAATTAACCCCTGGCTGGTGATGAGAATGACTTCTTTATCGAAGATGGTATGCTTAATAGATGGTGAACATTATCTTCCTGTTACTAAATCTGCATTGAACACTCTTGATTGTCTTGAACATATTGAACTGGTTGCTGCTGTTTTTATTGGCGGCACAGAAAAGTTACGAGATGCTACACCTGAATCTATAGGTGAACAACTCGGGTTGAAGGTTTATTTTGAGGCTGATCACGATAAAATTCCTTACGATCTAATTGTGAAAGTTGCTGTGGATCACCAAGCTGATGTGGTTATGGATCTCAGTGATGAACCGGTAGTAGATTATTCGCAGCGTTTTAATATAGCTTCGTTGGTTCTGGAACAGGGAATAATCTATGAAGGGCCGGACTTTTCATTCCAACCTCTGGATGAACATGATATTCTAGAAAAACCTTCTCTTAAAATATTGGGAACAGGTAAACGTATCGGTAAAACCGCTGTATCTGCATATGCAGCGCGCCTCATACACCAAAAGCAATATAATCCATGTGTAGTGGCCATGGGGCGTGGTGGACCAGAAGAACCGGAAATTGTTAGGGGAGACCAGATTGAGATCACACCACAGTACTTGATGGAACAATCTGAAAAGGGAGTCCACGCTGCCAGTGACCACTGGGAAGATGCCCTTATGAGCCGAATACTTACCATAGGATGTCGACGTTGTGGTGGGGGTATGTTGGGTCAAGTTTTTATTACCAACATGAAACAAGGCGCATTGAAAGCCAATGAAGTTGATGCGGACTTTGTGATAATGGAAGGTAGTGGAGCTGCCATCCCACCTATAAAAACTAATCGACATGTTGTACTTATTGGGGCAAACCAGCCCATTATTAATATTGAAAAGTTTTTTGGACCATACCGGATTAAACTGGCAGATCTGGCTATTATTACTATGTGTGAAGAACCCATGGCTAGCCCAGAGAAAGTTAAACGCATAGAAGAATTTATAAAAGATGTCAATCCAGAAGCAACAGTAATCCCCACTGTTTTCCGCCCTAAACCACTAGATTCCGTGGAAGGTAAACGTGTTTTATTTGCAACCACGGCACCAGATTCCATTAAAGATGTTCTTATTAAACATTTGGAAGATGAATATAATTGCACCGTTGTTGGAACCACACCCTACCTGTCCAACCGTCCATTACTCCAGAAAGACATCAAAAAATACATTGATGATGTGGATGTGATGCTCACAGAACTCAAAGCAGCAGCCGTTGATGTAGCTACCAAAGATGCATTAGAAGCAGGTTTAGAAGTTGTTTACTGTGATAACATACCTCTGGTAATCCGGGATGAAGATAAACTTGATCCTGCAATTATTGATGTGGTGGATAAGGCTATTTTAGACTTTCAGAGCAAATAAATAGCTTTTATGGTCTTCTATTTTTTGAATACTTATTTTCTTTTTCATTTGATTGAATTTAGTATTATTTTGGATGTATGTGGTTATATTGTTGGAAAATCCTGATTACAAAAAATTTGATTATGATAAAATCAAAAAACAGCTCTCGTTTAACTTGGCTGAGAAAAAGATTATTAAAGAGCTTAATATCCAACCAGATGCATTCATCCCGGTTTTATTTTCACTGAAGTTCGGGGGTGATTGGAGCTTCAAGACGAAAAATTTAGCTGCTATGGCTGTTAAAGAGAAAATTACTCGTTACAATGGGAAAATATGTGAGGGTTATACTCTGGAGAGAGTTACTCTATTTGTTAATCCTCAGGTTATATCCACAGAGGGCAAAGTTTTGAGACTGGAAAAATGTGGTAATAAAAATGAGCGTGAGCTGGTGGAAAGACCCTTCCAGGTTAAGCTTGATGCAGAAGACATTATACTATCAGAACTCAACCCTGAAACAATGACTATAATTCTAAAAAGGATAGAAGGACCCCTCAGTTTTGAAGGATCTGCAGCTTACGGGGTTTCCCATGAAATAGAGCACCTTACAGGTTGTGAACATACAGGGAAGTTCATATGGGAATTTAAATACAATCTAGAATATTAAGTTTTACAATAATAAGAATACTCTAATAAATATTAATAAATATTTACTCTTGAATGTTTTCATAATTTACTATTCGGACTTGATGTTACCTAAATTAACCATCTTTAGTCGAGAATTATCTCCCATATGATATTTTCCCAAAAACTTCTCTTTTCTGGATTTTACCATCTTCCCCATGAATGAACACTTCAACATTGTATCGTTTTCCTTCTTTTTCGGCAAATTTGATTGCGTCTTCTTTACTTTCAAAGTTTGCAGAGGCTTTTACAGCTCCATCTCTTTTAACATCCCATCCACCTTGTTTACCGTTAATTACATGTATATTAGCTGCCATTTTATCACATGCCTTCCGTATAATAATTTACTTCAAATATGTATTAAGTGTTCTTAATAACTAATAAGTGTTGCTATAATAATAAAAAGTCATTGGTAATTTTAGATGTCTAACTTATCAATTCATGCTTTGTTTTTTATGTGCGGATTTTATCAATTGTCCTAACTAAGCATATAGTAAGATATTTATATAACCTCTAACCCACTGATAAACTATCAATTGAGAAAAAAGGAGATGATTAATGTGGCACAATTAGGCGGACAAGGTGGACAAGGACAACCTATTATTATAATGCCTGAAGGTTCTTCAAGAGTATTGGGAAGAGATGCTCAGAGAATGAACATTATGGCAGGAAAGATTCTCGCTGAGACTATCAGGACTACTCTTGGTCCTAAAGGAATGGACAAGATGTTAGTAGATGGTATGGGAGATATTGTAGTGACCAATGATGGTGCAACCATCCTCAAAGAAATGGACATCGAACACCCAGCTGCTAAAATGCTGGTGGAAGTAGCCAAAACCCAGGAGGATGAAGTGGGAGATGGAACCACCACTGCAGTAATAATTTCTGGTGAACTACTTAAAAAGGCAGAAGAACTCCTGGAACAAGAAATACACCCAACCACATTGGTTATGGGATACCGTAGAGCAGCTGCAAAGGCACATGAAATTTTAAATGAAATTGCTATGGATTCTAACGATAGTGAAACTCTTAAAATGGTTGCTATGACTGCTATGACTGGTAAAGGAACTGAAAAAGCTCGGGAACCCCTAGCCGAATTGGTGGTAAATGCAGTGATGCAAGTGGACGAAGATGGTAAAGTGGATAAAGACCATATAAACATCCACCGAATACAGGGAGCAACAATCAACGACTCCAAAATCGTTAATGGAGTTGTTATTGACAAAAGCAGGGCTGATAATTCCATGCCCAAAAACATTGAAAACGCTAAAATCGCTCTGTTAAAATACCCAATAGAAGTTAAAGATCTGGAAACTGATGCCAAGATCAAACTCACCGACCCAACTCAGATGCAAGCATTCATTGAACAGGAAGAACAAATGGTTAAGGAAATGGTTGATAAAATCGTTCAAAGCGGTGCCAACGTTCTTTTCTGCCAAAAAGGTATTGATGACTTGGCTTTACACCTTCTCGCACGCGAAGGAATCATTGCAGTTAAAAGAGTTCGAAAATCTGATATGGAACGCTTAAGCAAAGCTACTGGCGGGCAAATGGTAACAAACATCGATGAATTAACCTCAAAAGACCTTGGACTGGCTGGTAAGGTTTATGAGAAGAAAATCTTTGATGAAATATTGATCTTCGTGGAAGAATGCAACCAACCCAAAGCAGTTTCCATCATACTCCGCGGAAGTACCAGACATGTAGCTGAAGAAATTGAAAGAGCAGTTGAAGATGCTATCGGTGTGGTTGCCTCAACAGTTGAAGATGGTAAAGTTGTTGCTGGAGGTGGAGCACCAGAAATAGCCATTGCCAAAGGATTAAAAGAATACGCTGACACCATCAGTGGCAGAGAGCAACTGGCAATAAATGCGTTTGCTGAAGCATTGGAAGTTGTTCCAAAAACTCTCGCTGAAAACGCTGGACTGGACCAGATCGACGCCTTGGTAGATCTACGCGCAGCCCATGAAAGTAATTTTTACATGGGACTGGATGTATTTAATGGTGAAGTTACCGATATGAAAGAAGCTAAAGTTATAGAACCACACAGGGTTAAAAAACAAGCTATTCTATCAGCAGCTGAAGCAGCTGAGATGATTCTGCGAATTGATGATATGATTGCTTCTTCCGGAACTTCTGAACCGGATATGGGTGGTATGGAAGGCATGGGTGGAATGCCTGGTGGAATGCCACCGATGTAAGTCATTGACTTACACCCTTCTTTTTTTTTAAATTTCTATTCTTTTTAACAATTTAGTATTCCAGAAATCAACCAATTATGAATATTTATTCAAATCCTTCAATTATGTTTTTAAATCCTCAAATATTATCTCAGGGGGCCTAACTTTCAAATACCATAAATATTAACATAATTTTAGGTGAACCTAAACTAAGTAGTTGCTCACGAATTATATTTATTTATGACACTTCACATATTATTTTAAATTAAGGATGATCTGGAATGTTTAGAAAATTGGTAGAAAATTTTCTGTTAATCAACAGTGGTGATATTAAATGAGATGGTTAATGGTTTTAATAACCATAATTGCATTAATATTAGGTTATTCATTTATATCAGTGGCTAATGGCCCTTTTGACCCTTTAGGAAGAACTGCATTTGTAAAATTAGGAAACCCAGATTTTTATCCGGGTCATCCCCATTCTCAACTATTGGCTGAGTATGCTGAGGAAAGAAATTCAAAATGCGCATTGATATGTCATTTTGCTGGAAGTTCCAACTACCGTAGCTATCAGGATGGTAATGTTTTTATCATTGAACTGGCCTTCATTGACACTCAGGGGACTGGTGCCGAAGGAGATACAAACTACTTAGATTCACTTAGTATAGCACTATTTGGAATTCCTGATGGCAGATACAAATACAAATCTGATGGAATTGTATTTGATAATTATGATGAAGCCATGGAGCACGTCTACACTCTTGCACGTAATCATGGTCAAGAGGGTGCTATACCTATGGCCTGGCATGGCAGTGCCCGTAAAGGCAATCCAATCTTTATTCAGGGTTGTGGATTTCCTTTGTATTTTCACATACTGCAAAAAACTTATGGTATTATTCCCGCCTACGTGTATACTGTTTATGGCATGATTTTTCCCTATATCCATAGTCCCTATAAGTGGTTTGAGCTGAGAAATTCAACTGATCTCCAACTACTATACCGTGGCGGTAATCTGAACTACGAGTAAAAACATTTCTTTTTTCCTTATTTTTTTTAGTTTTTAGACTATTTTCTACAAAATTCATTCCATAAATCTCCAACCCCAGTAATTATAATGATTAATCATAATCTATAATGATTAATAATAGTAATATATATATACTAAGAAATACTTAGTAATCATCATAATTAAAAATCAATTTAGATACTTAAAAAAGGCGGTAAAAGAATGGTACGTGATACCACAGTCCTTCTTGATGAAAGAAGGGTTTTTAAACCAAGTGAAGAAATAAAAAAAAGAGCCAATGTTAAAAATTGGGAAACAGAAATAGAAAAGGGTAAAAACCTGGAAAAATACTGGGCAGAGAAAGCAGAACAGTTTGAATGGTTTAAAAAATGGGATAAAGTACTTGATGAATCCAACAAGCCATTTTACAAATGGTTTACAGGGGGTAAGATTAATCTCACCTACAATGCTGTAGACCGTTGGATAAAAACCGAAAAAAGAAATCAAGTAGCCATTCTCTACATCAATGAACGTGGGGAAGAGGAAAAAATAACATTCTACGAACTATTTGTGCAGGTGAATAAACTAGCCAATGCCCTTAAAAATTTAGGAGTTAAAAAAGGAGATACAGTCTCTACCTACATGCCAATGTGCCCAGAACTTCTAATAGCTCTACTGGCCTGTATCAAGATCGGTGCAGTACACAGTGTTATCTATTCTGGACTTAGTGTGGGGGCTTTTGTGGACCGTATCAACGATGCCAAAGCCAAAGTACTCTTCACTGCTGATGGAACCTACCGAAGAGGCAAAATTATCAATTTAAAATCAATTGCAGATGAAGCCATACTACAGTGTCCCACTGTTGAAACCATAATTGTGGTTAACCACACTGGAACACCAATTGAAATTTCTGAATTATCCGGCAGAGAAATATTCTACGAAAGACTTTTGGATGGTGAACCATCACATTGTGAACCAGAACATATGGATGCAGAAGATCCCTTATTCCTCCTTTACACATCAGGAAGCACAGGAAAGCCTAAAGGAGTTATGCACACTACAGCTGGTTACATGGTGGGTGTGGCAACCACCCTACGCGATGTATTTGACATTCACAATGATGACTTATGGTGGTGTACTGGAGACATAGGTTGGATCACAGGACACAGCTATGTCATATATGGACCACTCTTATTGGGAACCACCACAGTAGTCTATGAAGGAGCACCAGACTATCCCGATCCAGGTGTATGGTGGAAGATTGTAGAAAAATATGGGGTTACCAAATTTTACACAGCACCAACAGCCATCCGTCACCTCATGCGATTCGGAACAAGATACACCAACCTTTATAATCTGGACTCGCTACGAATACTGGGAACAGTTGGAGAACCAATTAACCCCGAAGCTTGGATGTGGTATTACAGAAATGTTGGTAAAGAACAATGCCCGATAATGGATACTTGGTGGCAAACTGAAACTGGAATGCATTTAATTTCACCGCTACCAGTGGCACCTTTAAAACCAGGATCAGCAACCAAAGCACTCCCTGGAATTGATGCCGATGTGGTGGATGAAGACGGAAACCCAGTACCTGAAGGCAAAGGTGGATACTTAGTTATCAAAAAACCATGGCCTGGCATGTTCCGTACGTTATACAAAGATAAACAACGCTTTAAAGATACTTACTGGAATGAATTCCCCGGTTGCATCTACAAAGCAGGGGACATGGTCCGTCAGGATGATGACGGTTATTTTTGGATACAAGGTCGAAGTGACGACGTTTTAAAGATTGCAGGACATCGTATAGGCTCTGCAGAAGTTGAATCCGCCTTTGTAGGACACCCAGCTGTGGCCGAAGCAGCAGTAATTGGAAAATCTGATCCAATTAAAGGTGAAGTCATTAAAGCCTTCATTATCCTCAAAGAAGGATATGAACTCAAGACCCAACTCATTGAGGATCTTAAAAAACATGTACGTTACGAACTGGGACCCGTAGCAGTTCTTGGAGAAATAGTGCAAGTTGATACACTACCCAAAACCAGGAGTGGTAAGATCATGAGAAGGATACTCCGAGCCCAAGAGATGGGTGAAGATCTGGGTGACACATCCACTCTGGAAGAATAATCAAAACACCAATGATAGAATATGAATAAATAGGAGTGATTAAATTAAGTTGAGTTAAATTAAACCCTTTGGGGTATGATAGTATGGAAGAAAATAAAAAATTAGTCGCAATAGAGGATTTAACAGCTAATCCAGCACCTCTTGGACTATTAGGCTTTGGTTTAACAACTGTTTTGTTAAACATACATAACGCTGGGCTTTTCCCAATGAATAGTATGATACTGGCAATGGGAATAGCCTATGGAGGGATTGCCCAGATTATGGCTTGTGCCATGGAATATAAAAAAGGAAACACCTTCGGAACTGTGGCCTTCGGATCATACGGACTGTTCTGGTGGAGCTTCGTACTCCTCCTGGTACTCCCTAAAATGAATCTGGTGGCTGCCCCGGATAATCTGGCAGTTGCATCATACCTTGCTATGTGGGGATTATTCACTCTGGTAATGTTTATTGGAACCCTAAAACTCAGCCGGGGACTGCAAATAATCTTCGGAGCACTGGCAATATTATTCTTCCTCTTGGCAATTGGGGATGTAACTGGTAACTCTACCATTACTTTGATTGCTGGATATGAGGGAATATTCACTGGATTTGCTGCAGTTTATGTAGGGCTGGCACAAGTTCTTAATGAAACCTATGGTAGGGATGTGTTACCCACCTAAAAGAATCAGATATCAAATTTATTTAAATAGCACACCGCCTCCGTAAAGGGCTATTTAAATAACAATACTTCCTCCTTATTCATTCTGGGGGAAGTCCCTTTTTTATTTTTTTTTATTAAAAAAATCATTATTTTGTATATGAATATAACAAAAACAGTTTAGATGTGAAAAAACATAAATAAAACATTTACATCAAACCCAAAATCTACTTGATTGGCAAGTTTACCTCCACGAACACTCCAATTGTGCAGAAGAGGCTCCAACAAAATTATTGTAATATTTTGGCCATCAATACCTGGATTTTCTCCTAAATTATGTATCATGTTTTTGTATAACTTACTCATATCATAACAAAATTTTTTTATATTGTGTTTAAATATTGGCCTAACCTCTTTGCAAGGGCTAAAATAGTTAAAACTGGCGGAGCACCCGGTGCACTTGGAAGAACACTGGCATCGCACACGAAAAGACCATTAATCTCTGTTTCCAAATTATTATCTACAACTTCTCCAATAGCAGCAGTTCCTCCAGGATGAGCACCCCTGGCTGGGGTGGAAACAAGACTACTTGGATCAACTCCTGCTTCGGTTAGTACGGCCCCGGCAAGTGATGATCCTTCAGCAATTAAGCCAACATCATGAGATGTGTTATTTTTAATTACCTTTTTGTCTTTAACACAACCGGAAGCTTCATCTTTGATCTTCACCATCATACCCAGAATGTCCTTTTCATGGAAACCACTTTTTATCATCCTGGAATTGATTAAACTAGAATAATGAGGGGATAAGATAAATCCATCACCTTCATACAGAGCATTCATGGCCACTTCTTTATGAAAGTTGATATCATTAAGAACTCCACCCACAGTGACAAAAGTATCAACAAAAAGTTGTTCACCTGCCGCCAAACCAGCAGCACAGAGTAATCTAGGCGTTTCAACAGCCCCAGCACACAATATCACCAAATCTGCAGTATATTTTTGGTCATGGCTTTTGACACCACTAATGTCTCCATCAGTGGTCACAATTCTGGTAACTGGTGAATTTTCTATTATCTCAACCCCGAAATTTCTAGCCTCATCTAAATAGTTAAGTGAACTCCACTTGGCATTTCTAGGACACCCAAAAGAACATTTACCACAGGGAATGCATTCTCGAGGGTTGATAAATTTAGGCATTTTATCCATGGATAAACCAACTGAAGAAGCAGCATCCATAATCTTTAATGTGCCTTCACCAAAATGAGAGTCAGGAAGTGGACTAACATTCAATTCATCCTCAAGTTCCTGGAATTCATTTTCCAAATGAACACCCAATGATTCTAACTCATCCTGACAAGTCCTCACAGCATTACCAGCCGTAACAAGTGTAGTGCCTCCTAAACAAGTGGTTTTTAGGAGTTCTACACTCGCATCAATGTTGTCATAGCACAGATGGGCATTTCCTGTTAGAATAGAACTTCCCTTTTCGAGTAGTGTTACATTTATTCCAGAGAATGCAAGTTCTCTAGCGACAGCTGCTCCACCAGCACCTGAACCTGCAACTATCACATTTTTCATTTTTTTTATCAAGCCATTAACTAACCCTCATTGAAGATTTTTTCTGTGAAGAGTTCTTTTCCGGGGTTTAGTTTTTCGTTTAACAATTTTTTCACGACGTTTCTGAGATTTCGGTCGTTTTGGTTTGTCCTGTAATTTGAAGAGCTTATCTGCGAAATATCCTCCAATGGCACCCATCAATCCATAAATTAACAAACCTACACAAAGACCCAATATAAGGGTGAATAAACCTTCAAAAGCATAATTCAAACCTATTACTAAGGGACTGGGAAGTTGGTATGGGATATTAGGCGCTGCAAATATGGATATCCCAAAATAAATTAAGCACAGTGCCGCCGCCGCCATCGCTCCTACCTTATAATTTGCATCTTCATCATGGGTCAGATATACTGCTGCAAATCCAACCAAAACCAGGGCAAAGATTCCTCCAAAGTTTATGAATTCTAAGATGAGACCAAGAATTATGCTGAAAAAAATAGCTAGTTCAACATCAAAGTTAGGCATATGACACATTCCTCACTGAAACTTTTCAATATTCATCCGAATAATCACTAATCTTATGTCATCTATTTATATTCGACTTTATAAGGATTTTCCATAGATACCCTTTGTAACCTATAATGATATGATGAATTATCATTTTAGTTGGAAAGACAAAATTTAATAGAATAAAAAAACCAGAAATAATATGATGACTCCTAATTCACCAAAAATCACTCGTAGTGTGGAAGATTACTTGGAAACAATGTATTCGTTGGAGCAGGAAAAAGGTACCATCCGGGTGAAAGACGTTGCCAAAAAATTGGGAGTGAAACCTCCCAGCGTTGTTGAAGCAGTTAAAAAACTATCCCGGATGAATTTGGTTTCTTCTGAACGATACGGCACGATAAAGTTAAAAGATGAGGGATTTAGGATTGGAGAGATTATCAGCGGCAGACACCAACTTATTAAAGATTTCCTGATGCTGTTGGGATTAGATGAGGAAGTTGCTGAAAAGGATGCTTGTTTAATGGAACATGTCATGGATGTTTCCACTCTTAATAAGTTTAAAAAATTCATTGAATTCACCGATGTAGATACCAATGCTTATGATTTCATTGAACAATATAGGGAATATTCCAAGAAATAAGATTATATTGGGTTTATTTGATTAAATAGGTTAAAAAAAATGGTGGAGGGGGGAATATGGGTATTTTTGATAGAAGTTTCAACCCAGACATGGAAAAACTTGAACTTGAACATGATATTACTGGACTGATCAAGGCCTTGAAAAAGGGTAATAAGAAAAATCGAGCCTTAGCAGCCAGGGCATTGGGAAGATTCAAAGAAGAAAAAGTATTTCAAGCCTTAACCGGTGCATTGGAAGATGAAGATCCTGATGTTAGATGGAACTCTGCCACTTCTCTTGGAAAAATCGGCACAGTTGATGCTACACCATTCCTTCTAAAGACACTTCGTGATGAAAAATGGTATGTACGTCAACATGCTGCTGAGTCACTGGGTGAAATTGGTGATGAAAGCGCGTTACTACCGCTTTTAAATTCATTAAACGATAAAAAAATTAGAAACAACGTTGCAATTGCACTAGGCCACTTAGGGGATAATCGAGCAGTTGACCAATTAATGGAATCACTTAATGACGACGATTTCAGCTTCAGAAGCGCTGTTGAAGAAGCATTAGGGATGATTGGGGATGAAAAAGCAATTCCAGCCCTTATTGAAGCATTAAAGGATGATAATGTCAGCGTTAGAAGGCATGCTGCTGGGGCACTGGGTAAAATTGGTGATGAAAGAGCTATTAAGCCTCTCCTAGCAGCTATGGATGATGAAAAATGGTACGTTCGCTTACAAGTAGAAGAGGCCATACAGGAACTCAACGAACGTTTAAAAAAGGAATAAAAAAGTAAAATCTTAATATACATCTACACATCATTAGCAAATCTTGAAACCCAGAGTTTTTGCCCATAATTTTATTTTCAAACCCAATCAAAGAAACTCTCTAATTTTTCCGGCAATTCTATTGCGAACATCTCTAGATATATTTTTAGGCGGACGGGGGCGCATGTAACCAAAATGAGGATCCTCAAAAGTGTGACCCGCAAATTTCACTGGATGATTGTATCTGGGAATAAAATGCCAATGTAGGTGAGGATCCAAAGTATCTTCCAAGTAAAACGTATTCATGAGACAACCCCAATTAAATAATGTAGCGTCAAATGCCATTTTCACTGCTTTTTCCATCCTTTCAAGAAGTTGGATGAAATCTTGCCATTCCGAATCCTTAAGACCGGATAACGTCTTTTTGCTGCGATTTAACGCGACCACACAAGTTGCCAGATTGCTCTGATTGGGAGCCAGAAATACAATCCAGTGATCAGTCTGGAGGAGTGGATCTCCAAAGTTGTAATCTTCTAATTTTTCACAGTAAGGACATTCAATACTCATAATCATTTCTCCCATGAATCGTTAAATTAAAATGGATGCTACTGGAGCAAATATTACATAAATTTTAGTCTAAAAACTTACCAATCCACAATTTATATTGATTATTCCTAAAATTTGGAAAGTATGAAAGAGATGGTAAAACCGATGACAGTAACCATACCCGCCAGATTATGGGTTTTTGCAAATGCCTCAGGAATCATGGTATCCACCAACATGGCTAAGATACCTCCTGCCGCCACGGCCAGGGTAATTGCAGTTAATTCCACTGGTAAATGACTGAAAACAGAAAACCCCGCCATGGCAGATAAAGATGTTATAACCACGATAAAAAACCATAACGAAAAGATTTTAACAGGTTTCCATCCAGTTTTTTTCATCCCCCTCGTACTGGAAAGTCCTTCAGGTATGTTTGAAAGGAAAATAGCTATTACAGTTGCTGTGCTGATCATTCCACCACTGATCATGGTCAGACCTATAGCCATAGACTCGGGAACACCATCAATAACTGAACCAACAGCTATGGCTACAGCATTATTTTCATCATCATCTTCAGGTTTATCAGATCTTTTGCGGTGTTTAGCTCCTTTACGTGCCAGGTAGATGTTGGCAATTGTGAAAATAGTAGCACCTAAAAAAAATCCAACCGCTAAATGCATCGGCCCTCCCAGAGCATAAGCCTCATCTAAAAGTTCGAAAGACACAGCAGACATGAGAACGCCAGCTCCAAAGGCCATAATTGAGGCTACTAAACGTTGAGGCAACTTGACAAAATAGCCCAAGAAAGCACCCAAAAATAGTGCAGAACCAGCTACACATCCCCCTATCCCAGACATTAACATTCCCGAAAACATAAGATCACTTAAATTTTTGTCTCCTAAGTTTTTATTTACCAACAATAATCTCAGTTTGTTCCCAGTAAATACTATATTTCTGGAACAGATAATTATATCTAAGTGAACACATCTGGCAGCATTATATGGGAGAATATCATGGTTACTGGAGGAGTCAAAATAGCATCAACAACATCACTCCAAAAATTGAGTTTATTACTGGTGGCTGTAAGTTCATTTTTAATTCCTTTTATGGGATCATCCCTTAGCATTGCTCTTCCACTTATCCAGAACGATCTAGCTGTTGATATTTTAGTACTTGGATGGATTCCCACAGCATTTACACTTGCTAACGCTGCACTGGTCTTACCTTTTGGCAGACTGGCAGATATCCATGGTAGGAAAAAAATTTTCACCTACGGGATAACCATCTACACTATTGCATCATTTCTGGCTGTTTTTTCTAGTACTGGGTTGATGCTTATCTTTTTCAGCTTCCTTCAGGGAGTGGGCTGTGCCATGATCTTTGCCACTGGAGTTGCCCTTCTTATTTCCATTTTCCCCCAAAAACATAGAGGAGAGGTATTAGGAATTTATCTCACTGCAGTTTATGTTGGCTTGTTTTTGGGCCCTCTTCTAGGAGGTTTTTTGGCACATAATTTGGGCTGGGAAAGCATATTCCTAGCTAATGTTCCTATTGGCCTGTTTTTATTATCATTAATCCTGACTAGCTTCAGAGGAGAATGGAAAAGTGCTGATGGAGAAAAATTTGACAGGATAGGTACAATAATTTATATATTTTCACTTTCAGTATTGATGTATGGAATTTCAACCCTGAATGAGGTTTTAGGGAAAACATTTCTTATCATAGGGTTTGTAAGCTTAATACTCTTTTTAATCATTGAAAGACGTTCATCAAGCCCTATAATTCCTTTAAATATTTTTAAAAATAGGATCACCAGTTTTTCAGGTGTAGCCCTTTTTCTGGTCACGGTTTCCACTTCCGCAATGTGGACTTTGATCAGCCTCTACTTGCAGGAACTGCGGGGACTGGATCCCCTGACAACTGCTATTATATTGGCAGTACAACCACTGGCAGTTGCTGTCTTATCTCCATTGGTGGGGCGTATGGTGGATACAAATAATAATAAAATAGTGAATATTGTAGGGGCTATAATATGCACAGCTGGCCTGGTCATACTCTCATTTTTAGATGGGAAGTCATCTTTAGTACAGCTTATCCTTGGTTTATTAATGGTTGGGATTGGGATGGGATTATTCACAACTCCAACTAATCGTAATTTCCTTCAATCAATATCCAGCAAATATTATGGTGTTGGTTCAGCAACTATGTCTACCATGGTATTTATAGGCCAAACAGTGAGTTTGGGAGTTTTACTTTCAATATTAACCAAGTATATGGGCACAGTTCAATTATTACCTCCAACTTATCCCTTTTTTATAGAAGGATTGCAATTTTCATTTTTAATATTCGCAGTGACCTGTGCAATAGGAGTTGTGGTTTCACTGATAATTCGCGAAAAAATGAAAACTCAAGCATAATCCTTTTTTAAAATAATTGAAAATGGGCTTGAATGATAAATTAGCAGGAATTTTACTATTCTCGCCATAAATAATCTAAAAAATATAATCAAAAAAGAAATATAAAACCAAAATTAATAAATCACACATATATCTTTAAATTAAGTTTATGGTGGATAATATGTCTGAAAATAATGGGTCCATTGATATTCAGGAGAATATCAAAAATTGTTTGAAAAAAATATTTGAAGAAAAAAGGTCAAGAAATCTGAATTTATAGTAGCTATAATTGTTAACCTAATCCTATTCTACATTGTTAACAACCTGTTATCCTGGAACTTCAGCTTCATCACATCTTCCTTCCAAGATGTTTTATGGATTTTCAACATTTCAATCTGTGCAACAATCATTGCTAATATCATCTTCCTAGCTTACCATCCCGGATGGTTCCGCAGCCTGGCAAAGATTGTATTAAATATACTTTCATTTTATGTCTGTTACTATTTGTTTACAATATTTCCCTTCATTTTCAGCCAAACAGCCTACACAATCGTTGTGAAAATGATCATTATTATGGGGATGGTTGCCCTCTTAATAATCAGTCTGGTTGAAGTTCTAAGACTCATTGTAAACATCGTAAAACCATGACCCCTTGACTTAATTAACGATAAATCCATATTAAAATCGATAAAAAAAATGTAATGCATCACAAAATTGTGGAGGGACATTTTACATTTTTTTTTCATAAAAATATTTCTATTCTAAAAGTGCCTGAACATGATATTCAGTTTCGATTTTAATAGCTTTTATAAGCTCTTCTAATGATTCATCTTCCCATGGTTCTTCTGTATTTACAAAACAATCGAAATATAAGTCAGATCCTTCAAAATTAACTTCATAATCTTCAATAGAATCAAGTTTATCCATATTTAACATGGAAAGCTCTTCAGAGGATAATTTAACAAATAAACGTACTTTCCATCCATCATTTAATTTGTTCACGAAATCAACATCTACTTGCATTCTTATTTCTCCATAATATTTCAATGATACTCGATTTTACTTCACATTTTTTTTTGGTTTCAACTTTTTTTTTATCATCAAAATCAGGGGTTATCATTTTCTTTTAAGTTTATTTAATTTTAAGTGTGCGTTTAAAACCATGAAAAACATCTTTAACCGATCTTAAAAAGGGATTTTTTACTTTTATGGGAGTTTTCATTTTTTCCAGACGGTCGATTCGGAAGTAGATTGGTGGATGAGGATCGAAATTTATCCAGTTGGGAAAACGGGTTGGTGCAATTCTTTCAGCCAGGAGGCGGTTATAACCAATTTTTCGCAGTGCTTCGGCTAGAACATGAGGTTCACCAATCTTCATGGCCGATAAAAGATCTGCTCGGGTTTCAAAGAACTTGGCTATGAAAAATATCAGTCCCATTGCCACAATCAGATACACCAAAGGAGATAAAACCACAAGAGGATAAAGAATGCTGAATCTGAGTATAAATTCCAATGAAATGATGCTAAAAAGTATGAAAGGATCTCTTCCTGATAAGTGGCCCATTTCATGACCAATAACTGACAATATTTCGTTTTCCTCCAACTGGACTAAAAGTCCGGTGGTGATAAGTACCAAGCCCCGGTTGGGGCTGGGACCAGTTGCAGCGGCATTGGCAATCATTGTATTAGTCAAAGCAACTTTAGGCATCTTTATATTGAATTTGTTAGAAGCTTCTTTGACTATTCTGTAAACATCAACCACTTTGGAAACCCGAATATCTGCATTGCATTTGAAACCATATTCAGCGAAAACATCCTCACCTATCTCACAGGTAGGTTCTCGGCCCATAGCAAGACTTTTTTTGTAAATTTTTTCTTTCATCTGAATAATCATATCTTTACCAAACTTTTCCTGAAATTTGAGAAAGTCCTCCAAGGGGAGCTGGTACTCCAAGATATGAACCCTGGGGTTTTCAGGGGTGATGTTCCAATCACTAGTACGTAGCAATATCTTATCTGAAAAGAGCACAACAAATAGTTGTATGGCTAATATACCAATAATCGCCATCACAATTCCTAATGTAAGAAACAGTGCAATGTTTACCGCAAAAAATAGGATGTAAATCAGGATCATGTTACTTCCAAAAATACGGAATGAAAATTTTTTCCTACGGGTGGGAGGTGCTTCTGGGATGATCTTTTCCCCTCCAACCCAGGCAAAGTAAAGTGTGGCTTGGCGTATTGTATCTGCATATGCCTGTACTGCAATTAGCAGTTCTTCTTCAATGAGGTTCATTTTATTGGTGATATTGAATTTTGCTGGGATTCTCACTGGTGTCATCTTCACTTTGAAGGGATTTGTTGCCTGAACCTCAACCACAACTTCCCATTTTTCTGTTTCATTTATTGCTGTGAAATTAAGATATGCCACACCATTTTTAAAGGTCTTGTAGATGTTATGATAATATTTTCCTTGAGGCTGAAGGAAATATTCAGCTACAAAATCTAAAGTTTCCTCCAAGTGTATGTCTGAAAGTTCAGTGGTAATGGTGTAATATTTCGGTGACATTTTATCCCCCAATGATTTTAAAAAAAAATAACACTACTCAAACTTATATTTTGTATATCCTAATTAAAGAAATTAATTGACGAAGATCAGAGATAATTTAATATCTTAAATCCCTATATGGCCTTTTGATATTATTTTTCTACTAATCTATATTTTAAACTAATAATTTAGGCGGAACTGTCTTCTAAACTGTAAAAACACCACTCAGCATATGTTTATTATTAAATATAATTCTTAAATTATGATAACAGTCAATTATTTCTATTGTTACCTCTGAAATTCATATTATGAAATTGGTTGAAGAAAAAAACCCAGATACAGAACGGGTATTGGAGATTATAATTGAAGGGCTATCAAAAAGGGCTTTTATTACCATCATGGCATCCTGTCGTGTTTATTATGATGGTAGGGCAACCAGTCGTCTGGGATTAGGAGACAGAGTTATCATCATAAAATCTGACGGATCTTTCATCATACACCAGGACCGTAATCTGGAACCAGTTAACTGGCAACCACCTAAAACCAAGGTCACTGCTTATATTCATCAGGGAATGGTTAAAGTAAAGGGAGTGAGGAGAACTCCCTCTGAATCACTGGAAGTGGAAATATTACAAACTCATATGGTCTCTTACTTCATTGGAGAGGATTCAGAAAGTCTGCAACTGGCAGGTTATGAGGCAGATATGGGAGACCTTATATTCAAGGATCCGGAGGTTATTGAAAAAGGGTTTAGACCCACATCAAGAGAGTATCATACTCCTCAGGGGTTCATTGATATACTTGGCAAAGATTCAGATGGAAATATCACAATCTTAGAGCTAAAAAGCAGAAAAGCCGGTACCAACGCAGTCAAACAGTTAAGAAGATATGTGGACTGTTTCTGTGACCACAAAGAAAAAGTAAGGGGATTATTAGTTGCTCCTTCAGCCACTGATGATGCAATACAGTTATTGGAAGAACAGGGAATGGAATTTAAGGCTCTTGAACCTCCCAGAGAATTGGGGAATCAAAAAGTTGTCACCCTGGAAAACTTTAGAGGCCACAGCAGTTCATGAACATAGATAAAAATAATAAAGATAAAAAAAAAATAATAATAGAGAATTTCTATAAACTGTTTTGGTTTTTATGTTTGTTGGTTTGTGTTTGTCGCTGTTTGGTTGTTTTATATG
>ENA-UOOK01000791-UOOK01000791.1-fermentation-metagenome-genome-assembly--contig:-NODE-791-length-42157-cov-10.721248_pt1 | contig 42157 bp, 34 predicted proteins | sample MGYA00245777_ERZ724023 | MGnify/ENA primary metagenome ERZ724023 (study PRJEB28704, sample SAMN03018312) | fermentation metagenome | biome: anthropogenic terrestrial biome; feature: soil; material...
CCGCCATCTTTCCAGGCAGGATGTTTGGAAACATCATAGATTTTGCCGTCCACGGCGATGTAAGCCGGTTGGCCATCCTTGCCGTTGTATTTGGCGAGTTCTTCCAGGGTCAGCTCCATCATTTCGGTCTTTTCGGGATCTTTAACATCCGTCACAGCGGGTTTGCTGGGCGAACAAGCAGCAACCAACAATACAACAACCAACATCAGGATTGGGATTAGAAAACGTTTTTTCATTTTAGAAACTCCTTTTCAATTGTGTTCAGTCTCATTTTTTCAATTCTTTGTTTTTAACGTCAACATCTTTTTTGCTTTGCGCTTGTGTCATCATTTTGCGCAGGCTTGATAAATATACAGATGTTTACTAATTGCCAAAATTATAAAAGGATGTTTTTTCATTTTCAAAATACAGAACCGTATCTACTATATGTTCAAGAATTCTCGGGCCTGCAAGATCGCCGTCTTTTGTAACATGTCCAAGTAAAAAAACCGTTATATGTTTTGATTTCGCTATTCTTAACAGTTCAGCGGAGCATTCTCTTATTTGTCCGACCGATCCGGGCGCGCTTGTAAATTCAGGGTGGTATGTAGTCTGAATGGAATCAATGACCAAAAATGCCGGCTCGGTTTTATTTATGGCGTCTATAATATTTTCAAGGTTTGTTTCCGATGCAAGAAAAATATTTCCTTTGGATACTTTTAATCTTTCGGCTCTGGATTTTACCTGCGACAGAGATTCTTCGCCGGATATGTATAAAACCGTACCGTTTTGCGAAAGCGCGCTTGAAACCTGAAGCATGAGAGTGGATTTTCCTATTCCCGGCTCACCTCCTACAAGAATAAGAGAGCCTTTCACTATTCCTCCTCCGAGAACCCTGTCAAATTCTTCGATCCCTATTTCAATTCTATCATCTTCATCTATTTCTACATCAATTAGTCTCTCTATCTTCCTTTCGGATATGTTATCGAGTGTGTTAATATGTGAAGTTTTTTCTTCCCTTTTTATTACTTCTTCGACAAATGAATTCCATGCATTACATGAAGGACATTTTCCCAACCAGCGAAGAGTTTCATACCCACAATTTTGGCAAACATATTTCGTTTTTGATTTCACAAAATCTCCTCCAATTTTATTTTATCCATTATAAAAAAGGTTTCTGTTAAAGCATTAATGAATTAAGGAAAATATGATTTTTCTATGGGCTATAACAAAAAACAGATACTCCTATTTTAAACAAGATAAAATAGGAATATCTGTAAAACAATTTTATCTATTTAATACAGGCTCCTTATTAAATACCAATTTATCTCCATCATAATTAATTAATATATTATCTGTCTTAGATACATTACCTTTAAGAATTTCCTCAGCCAACTGATCCTCTATCATACTTCTTATAACTCTCTCCAAAGGTCTCGCTCCAAATTCAGGGTCAAATCCCTTCTTACTTATGAAAGTTCTTGTTTCATCGCTTATTTTTACATTGATATCCATTTCTTTGAGCCTCTTCTGCAGATTCTTAATCATTATATCCACAATTTCTTTTACCTGGGTTTCATTAAGAGAATGGAATATAATTATGTCATCAATTCTGTTCAAAAATTCAGGTCTGAATGTTCTTCTTAATTCTGCCTGTATAGTTTCCTTCATTTTTTCATATTCTTCCTTTTTCTCCGAAGACTGCCTTGTAAATCCGAGGACATTTTGCTTTTTAAGCAAAGTTGCCCCTACATTTGATGTCATAATTATCACCGTATTCTTGAAATCCACAGTCCTCCCCTTAGAATCCGTAAGTCTTCCGTCATCTAATATTTGAAGAAGAACATTGAATACATCCGGATGAGCCTTTTCTATTTCATCAAACAGTATTACGGAATAAGGCCTCCTTCTAACCATTTCCGTTAGCTGTCCTCCTTCATCATATCCTACATACCCCGGAGGAGAACCTATTAATTTCGATACAGAATATTTCTCCATATACTCCGACATATCAACCCTTATCATAGCATCTTCGTCGCCAAATAATGCCTCTGCCAGAGCTTTCGCAAGATAAGTTTTGCCCACTCCTGTAGGTCCTACAAATATAAAAGTCCCTATAGGCTTTTTAGGATCCTTAAGCCCTACTCTTGCTCTTCTGACAGCTCTTGAAACGGATTCGACTGCTTCATCCTGCCCAACAACCTTTTCATGGAGAACTTTTTCTAAATTAAGAAGTCTTTGGCTTTCTTCCATTGTCATTTTATTCACAGGAATCCCAGTCCAGTTTGAAACTACAGCAGCTATTTCATCATATCCGACTTCTATATTGGAATCCTTCTTTTCTTTATCCCATTGAGACTTTTTGAATTCCATTTCTGCTTTTATTTTTCTTTCCATATCTCTTACTTTCGCTGCTTTTTCATAATTTTGATTATTAATCGCTTCTTCTTTTTCCTGAGATAATTCTTCCAACTTATCTTCCAAGCTTTTCAAGCCGTTAGGAGTTGTTATTGATTTCAATCTCACCATAGAAGCAGCTTCATCCATTAAATCTATTGCCTTATCGGGAAGAAATCTGTCTGTTATATATCTGGCCGAAAGCTCTACAGCAGCTTTTATTCCCTCGTCAGTTATTTTAACTCTATGATAAGCTTCATATCTGTCTCTCAGCCCTTCAAGTATTTTAATTGTATCTTCTATTGTGGGTTCTTCAACCATTATAGGCTGAAATCTTCTCTCTAAAGCAGAGTCCTTTTCTATATGTTTTCTGTATTCATCAGTAGTCGTTGCACCTATTATTTGAAGTTCTCCCCGAGCCAAAACCGGTTTTAATATATTCGACGCATCTATCGCCCCTTCTGCCGCTCCTGCCCCAACTATGGTATGGAGTTCATCAATAAACAATATAACGTCCTTAGATTCTTTCAGCTCCTTCATAACTGCTTTAAATCTTTCTTCAAATTCTCCTCTGTATTTAGCTCCTGCAATCATGCTTGCCAAATCCAAGGATACAACTCTTTTATCCTTAATCATATCCGGAATTTTTCCTTCAATTATCTTTTGAGCTAATCCCTCTGCGATTGCTGTCTTTCCTACCCCCGGTTCTCCAATTAAGCATGGGTTATTCTTAGTTCTTCTGCTCAGTACCTGGATTACTCTCTCTATTTCTTTCGTTCTCCCTATGACGGGGTCTATTTTACCATCTTTTGCGAGCTTATTTAAATCAGAACTGTATTTATCGAGATTAGGAGTGCTGCTCTTACCTCTTCCGTCCCCCTGAGATGCCTTCATATTATTTTCCGTAAGCATTTCTATAACATCTTCTCTCAGCTTTTCTACATCAACTCCTAAACTTCTTAATACAACTACAGCTACCCCTTCTCCTTCTTCCAATAATCCAAGAAGAATATGCTCAGTTCCTATATAATTATTTCCTAAATTTCTTGCTTCCAAAAATCCCAATTCAAATACTCTTTTAGTCCTGGGAGTAAATCCTAATATATCCGTTTCATAACTGCCATATCCTACAGCCTTTACTATTTGTTCTCTTAAAATATCCACATTCAATCCTGCATTTTTCAACGATTGGGCAGCGATACCTTCATCTTCTTCTAATAATCCCAAAAGCAGATGCTCCGTTCCTACATAATTATGTCTTAGCTTTTGAGCTTCTTGCTGAGCCAAGAGCATTACTTTTTGAGCACTTTCTGTAAATCTTCCAAACATTGCCATAATATCCCTCCTTCTTAAAACTTTTCCCGTATCAGCTCGGCTCTTTTTATATCTCTTTCTTCCGGAATCATATCTTTTCCGTAATATCTTTGTAAACTTGACGGTTGACATAAAATCATCAGCTCATCTATATCCTTCAATTTTATATCTTTAATTATACCCATTTCTATACCCATCTTTATATCGGAAAATAATTTCATCGTCTCACCGGAAGTTATAACTCTTGAATATTTAAGCAGACCTAACGCGCGGAATACTCTATCTTCCATATCGATTTTTTTTGTTTCCAATAACCTTAATCTCAGATTTCTTTCTTTCTCAATGACCTCCAAAATTACACTTTTTAATTTCTGAACTATTTCTTCTTCCGTTTCTCCCAGTGTTGTCTGATTTGATATTTGAAATAAATTTCCTAATATTTGACTTCCTTCCCCATATATCCCTCTCACAGTGAGTCCTATTTGATTCAATGCAGAGATCAGACTATCTATATACCCCGTTAACACCAAACAAGGCAAATGAACCATACACGATATTCTCATGCCTGTTCCCACATTAGTTGGACAAGATGTAAGATAACCAAACTTTTCACTGTAAGCATAATCTATATTCTTTTCCAAGAAATCATCAATTTCAGAACAAAGTTTCCATCCTTCCTCCAGATACAATCCGGGAAATAAGACCTGCATCCTCAAATGATCTTCTTCATTAATCATAATAGTAACCGCTTCATCTTCCCGTAAAAAAAAGCTTGATTTATCAGGAACTTCTATAAGTCCGGGACTTATGAGATGTTCTTCAACATATGCTCTTCTCTCTAAGGAAGATAAATCTTCTATTCTTTTAAAATTATATTTCTCAGGCAGATTACTTTTTTCCATAGCATTTAAAATCTTCTCCGTAACAACCTGAGATTCGTTTAGACTCATTCGTTGGGGAAATTTTTCATCTCTTATATTTCTGGCAAGTCTCACTCTGCTGCTTACCACAACATCTTCATCTATACCTTCTCTATCGAGCCACTTCACTATATCACCTCTATTTCTGTTCAATATCCTTCTGAAGCTTCTTTATTTTATCCCTTATAACGGCCGCCCTTTCAAATTGCTCTTCTTTTACATAGTTATCCAGTTGAACTTTGAGCTTATCTATTTCAGTTCTTATTCCTATGGTCCCTATAGATGCCTTAGGAATTTTCCCTATATGGTTATTATGACCATGAATTTCCGTTAATAAGGGAATCAATTTTTCTTTAAAAGATATATAACAATTTGGACATCCTAATTTTCCTGTCTGTTTAAATTCATTATAATCCATACCACAATAGGAACATTTTAAATCATATTTATTTTCCTTAACAGTTTCTCCTTGTATATTATCTATTAATCCCGTCAAAAATTTGTGAAAAGAAAAATTAGTATCAAAATCCAAATCCTTGTATTCTTTAGCACACTCGCTACAAAGATGAATCTCCGTCACCACTCCGTTAACTATTTTAGTATAATGCATAGTTGCTGGTCTTTTCTTGCATTGCTGACATAACATGATCCTTCTACCCCCTTTATTCTCGTAACAATACTAAAAGCATATTTTTAAGTATATCTGCTCTCAATTCATTCCTATTGTCATAAACATTCTTAAGCGTTCTATCTCCAATTGCAATCTTCATCATATCTCCTTCTCTTTCAGTTACGATACCTTCCTCACTTAGCCTTTCAATAATACTATATGCTTTGGTTTTAGATATAGATTGCCCTATAGTATTAACTAACAAATCATTAATATCACTATCTTCAGATATTCCCACCTTTACAATTTTTATATATCCTCCTCCGCCTCTCCTGCTTTCTATATAATACCCTTTGTATGGAGTAAACCTTGTAGTAAGGACATAATTTATTTGTGAAGGAGCACAATCAAAATATTGTGCCAATTCATTTCTTTGAATTTCAACTACTCCGTTATCAGTTTCATCTAGTAAATTTTTAATAAATTCTTCAATTATGTTACTCAACCTCGGCATTTTTATCACCCTAATTTATTTGACTTTGACTTTCTTTGCCTTTCTATACTAATTTTCTCCTATATAATACTTTTTTTCAACATTCAATATAATTCATATATCCATAAAATATAATAATATCATCAGTAGATAAGCATTTACATGATATTATTTCAATATTTCTCCCATTTTCTCGCCTTAATCATAATAAATTCAAACATATAAAAAAATCTCTATTGAAATATTGACATATTAAGGAAACTTCTTTTATCCATTCAGGGCTAAATATGTACTAAGATAAATCGGGATTTCTCTACGGGTTATAAAAAGGCCTTGGATTTTAATCGAAATCCAAGGCCTTTTTATATATCTGAAATTTTTTAATTCTTTTTGGACTCTTCAATTATTTTTTGACTTATATTTGCGGGAACTTCTTCATATCTTACAAAATGCATTGTGAAACTTCCTCTTGCCTGAGTCATACTTCTTAAATCTATGGCATATTTAAACAACTCGGCCTGAGGAGCTTCAGCTATAACAAGCTGCATTCCATCTTCCTGTTGTTCCATCCCCAAAATTTTGCCTCTTCGTTTATTCATATCACCCATTATATCACCCATATAAGCATCAGGAATTAGTATTTCTACTCTCATTATAGGTTCCAGCAAAACAGGATTTGCTGCTTCCATACCCTTCTTAAAGGCTATAGATGCCGCTATTTTAAATGCCATTTCGTTAGAATCCACAGGATGATAAGAACCGTCAAATAAAACAGCTTTAACATTAACTACGGGATATCCTGCTAGAACTCCCTTGTCTAAACATTCTCTCAGTCCCTTTTCAACTGCCGGTATATATTGTCTTGGAACCGCTCCTCCAAATACCTCTTCATCAAATATAAATTCTTCCTCCGTCGGTTCAAATCTTACGTGAACATCTCCATATTGTCCTGCTCCACCGGATTGTTTCTTATGTTTTCCCTGTACACTGGAGGTACCCTTTATGGTTTCCCTATAAGCAATCTTGGGATCAGCCATGTTTACATCTACTCCAAATGTATTCTTAAGCTTGTTCACTATAACTGACAACTGCATATTTCCTTGCCCGCCTATTAACAATTGTTTCGTTTCCTTATTTCTGTTTAATACAAAAGTAGGATCTTCTTCCGTAAGCCTCTGTAGAGAACTCCCTATTTTTTCCTCATCGCCTTTGGTTTTAGGTTCCACGGCCATAAACAAACAAGGTTCAGGATATTGTATCTTTTCATATTGAATAGGATTTGATTTATCGCATAAAGTATCTCCTGTTTGAGTAAACTGCAGTTTTGAAGTTGCTCCTATATCTCCCGCATCTATCTCCGATACTTCCAATTGAGTTTTTCCTCTTAATGCAAACAATCCTCCCAATTTTTCCGCACTATCTTTGTTGCTGTTAAATATTTCCTTATCCTTTGTAATCTTTCCGGATATCACTTTAAATACAGACAATTTACCAACAAACGGGTCAACTATTGTTTTAAACACGAGAGCAGAAAAAGGTTCCTTACTATCAACCTTTCTCGACATTTCCTTTTCTCCGCTCATTCCTTTATATTCTCCTACTTCGTTTGGAGCAGGGATATATCTTTCAATTAAATTTAACAATAAGTCAATACTTATATCTTTATCAGCCGAACCAGGAATCAGAGGAACTAAATCTCCATTTTTAACAGCAATTTTAAGGCCCTTTCTTATTTCTTCCTCTGTAAATGATTCTCCGTCAAAATATTTTTCCATTAAAGCTTCATCTGTCTCTGCTATCTTTTCTATTAAATCATCATTGATAGAGTTCATTTCTGATTGCAGTTCAGAAGGAATATCAACTGTTTTTACTTCTCGTCCATTATATTCCTTTGCTATTTTATCAATAACATCTACTACACCTTTAAAATCATCGGAACGGTATATAGGCAATCCAAAAGGTACAACCTTTTCCCCAAATTTATCTTTTATATCTGAAAGAAGTTTTTCAAAATTTATATTTTCTTTATCCATTTTGTTCATAAACATTATTGTTGGAACTTTATTTTTTTGAGTATATTGCCACGCTTTTTCCGTACCAACTTCTATACCTGATGAAGCATCTATTACTATTACCGCTCCATCAGCCGCTCTAAGTGCTCCGTACATTTCTCCGATAAAATCAAAATATCCTGGGGTATCAAGAAAATTATATTTAATATCTTTTAATTCAATAGGTATAACTGATGTTCCAATTGAAATTTTCCTTGAGATTTCCTCTTTATCAAAATCGGAAGCAGTATTCCCATCATCTGTTCTTCCCTGTCTCTTAGTTACATCTGTAACATATAAGGCAGCTTCCGAGATTGTTGTTTTTCCACTACTGCCATGCCCTATCAAAGCAATATTTCTGACCTGACCAGTTTGATATTCTTTCATTATATCTTTTCCCCCTTAACCAGCGTATTTGTTATTGGTAAGTATTCTACAAAGATTTTAAAATTCCTTTTAAAGCCTAATATTTTCCTACGGATAATATTTCCTACCACGCCGAAAATATGCAAAACACAATATTAAAACACTCTATTTTAAATTATAGCATGAAACATATAATTATCATAGTATTTTTTTGTTGTCTATATCTATAATTACTGATATACTAAATATGAAAAACTTTGAGAGGAGTTGGTTTTGTTGACATTATCTTATAGAAAAGAATTAAAGAATTTGATCCCTTATAAGCCGGGAAAACCCATAGAAGATGTAAAAAGAGAATATGGGTTAGACAAGGTCATCAAATTGGCTTCAAATGAAAATCCTTTAGGTTGTTCTGAGAAGGTCAAAGAAGCGATAACTCATGCTTTAAACGACTTATCTATATATCCTGACGGAAATGCAACTTTACTTAAAGAAAGTATATCTAAAAAATACAACATTCCTGTAGATGAAATTCTTCCCACCAGTGGCTCTGATGAAATGATAGATTTGATAGCAAAGACTTTTATTGAAAAAGATGATGAAGCAATAATGGCTGATATAACGTTCCCACGATATGCCGCTACGACAAATATGATGGGAGGAGTACCTGTAATAGTTCCTCTGAAAAATTATACTCATGATTTAACGGCGATATTAAAAGCTATAACTCCCAAGACAAAAATTATATGGATATGCAATCCAAATAATCCGACCGGAACTATATGCTCAGAAGAAGAGGTAATAGATTTCTTAAACAAAGTACCTCAAAATGTAGTAGTTGCTTATGACATAGCTTATGGCGAATATGTGGAAAGAAAAGATTATCCTCGAAATAGTATTGATTTCATAAAAAAATATCCCAATGTTATGGTAATGAAAACATTTTCTAAGGCATATGGCCTTGCCGGCCTAAGAGTTGCTTATACAATAGCAAACAAAGAAATTATTGAAAATATCAATAAGGTAAGAGGTCCCTTTAATGTAAACTCCTTGGCCCAAATAGCTGCAGTTGCGGCATTAAAAGATGAAGAATTCCTTAAAAAAACTTATGAAGTAAATATTGAAGGGAAAAAATATTTATACCAGCAGTTTGATGATATGAAATTATCATATCCCCCTTCCGAAGCAAATCATATTTACGTAAATATAGAAAGGGATGCAAATGAAACATTCATTGAACTTCAAAAAAGAGGAATAATAATCCGTCCTATGGGTGGAACATGGATAAGAGTTTCAATTGGTACCATGGAGGAAAACCGATTATTCATTAAAAATTTAAAAGACATTCTAAATAAATAAAAAAGTTTCTATCTAAACATTAGCATATTAAAAACGCTTTTTTGAAACCCATTTTAAAACTTTCCTGTGGGTTATAAAAATCCAGAGGTTCTGGGGACATGGCAACATATAGATTGCCTTCCCCTATATGGCCTCAAATATTATCCTCCAAGGTAAGCTTTCTTTACCTTTTCATCATTTAAAAGGCTTGCCGCGTCTCCTTCCATATCAATTACCCCATTTCTGATTATATAGGCTCTATTCGTATATTTAAGGGCCATATTAGCATTCTGTTCAACCAATAAGATTGTAGTGCCATTTTCATTTATATCTTGTATAATCGAAAAAATTTCTTTAACAATTATAGGTGCCAATCCCATGGACGGTTCGTCCAATAACAATATGTTCGGTCTCGAAAGAAGTGCTCTGCCAATAGAAAGCATCTGCTGCTCCCCTCCGGATAAATTACCTGCATATTGATTTTTCCTTTCATAAAGTTTTGGAAATAAAGAAAATACTTTATCCATATCCTTTTTTATTTGGGGTTTATCAGTCCTTGTAAAGGCTCCCATTTCAATATTTTCAAGAACGGACATAGTCGAAAATACCCTTCTTCCTTCCGGCACATGCGATATTCCCATCTTAACAATATCCGAAGCAGAATATTTGCTTATATCCCGGCCATCATATTCTATACTTCCGGACTTCAATTTTTTAATTCCCGATATGGTACGCAATGTTGTAGTCTTACCGGCCCCATTAGAACCAATTAATGTTACTATTTCTCCCTTGTTTACCTTTAAACTTACATCTTTCAAAACATGAATAGCTCCATAGTAAACATTTAAATTATGCAATTCAAGCATATTATTCACCTCCAAGATATGCTTTAATTACTTGTGGATTAGTCTGAATTTCCTGAGGAGTTCCGTCCGCTATTAACGTTCCATAGTCAAATACAAATATTTTATTACAAATTTCCATAACTAAAGACATATCATGCTCTATAAGAATTATAGTAAGACTGAATTCATCTTTGATCCAATTAATTAATTTTGTTAATTCTTTTGTCTCATTTGTATTCATTCCAGCGGCCGGTTCATCTAAAAGGAGTACCTTAGGCTTAGCAGCTAATGCTCTTGCGATTTCTACTTTTCTTTGTTCTCCATAGGGAAGATTCTTTGCTAATTCATCCTTTTTATCATAAATATTAAATATCTTCAGTAGTTCAACTGCTTTCTCATATGCCTCTTCCTCATTTCTATAAAAAGATGGCAGTCTGAACAAAGAAGGTAATATTCCATAATTTAGGTTACAGTGATATCCAATAAGAATATTATCAAGTACACTCATATTTTTAAAAAGTCTTATGTTCTGAAAAGTTCTTGATACTCCGTATTTAGGCATTTTAAAAGGTTTAAAATCTCTTGATGAAATTTCTTTTTTAAAATTATATGTTATATCACCGGAGCTGGGACTGTAAATGCCTGTTAGGAGATTAAAAAAAGTTGTTTTCCCTGCGCCATTCGGTCCGATTACTCCTACTATCTCTCCTTCTTCAATCGACATACTTATATTTGAAATAGCTTTTACCCCTCCAAAAGATTTACAAAGATTATTTACTGTGAGCACATCCATTTAATACACCTCTCTTTTTAAACAACCTTAAGTTGTTTTTCCCTATCAGTCCCTGTGGTCTATAAACCATTATCAGAAATAAGATAACTGAATATACGACCATTCTCAATTCCGGAATATTCTGAAGGAAAACGGATATAATGGAAAGCATAACGGCTCCGACAACTGAACCTAAGACACTTCCAATGCCTCCAAATACTACTATAACCAATATATCTATTGATTTCATGAATCCAAAGGAATCAGGCCTTATAAAATAAAAATAATTTGCATATAGTGCACCTGCAATACCTGCAAAAAAAGCCCCCATTGTGAAGACCAATATTTTATAATAAGTCGTATTTACTCCCATAGTTTCAGATGCAATTTCGTCCTCTCTGATGGATATACATGCCCTTCCATTATAGGATTTTATAAAATTGTTGATAATTATTATAGTTATCACCACACAAAAATATATCCACGTCCAATTTGTATATTGAGGAATATCATTAAGTCCTGTAGCGCCCCCAATATAATCATTATTAAGTCCAATGATCTTTATTATCTCACCAAATCCTAATGTCGCTATTGCAAGATAGTCCCCTTTAAGCCTTAAGGTAGGTATCCCAATTATAATTCCTGCTAATGAAGCAGATAAAGCTGCTGCTATAATTCCGACAATAAAGGGTTGGCCCAGCTTTGCCGTCATTATAGCTGAAGCATAAGCTCCAATAGACATAAATGCCGCATGGCCAAGAGAAAATTGCCCCGTAATTCCCGTTATGAGATTCAGACTTACTGCAAGTATTATATTTACACCTATTACAACAATATTCAATATTATATAGGAATCTATAATACCCCTATTTATCAAAAATTCAACTATAAAGTAAATACTTAAAATTAATATCAGATTAAAAATATTTTTTTTGTTCAGAAATTTCATATCATCACCCTCAGTTCTAAACTTTTTCTTTTATATTTTTACCAAGTAATCCGTTAGGTCTTACTAAAAGGACTATTATTAGTATTGCAAAAGCAACTGCATCTTTATAAAGGGAACCACCTGCTGCACTTATGACAGTTTCCGTAATTCCTAAGAAAAAGCCTCCAAAAACAGCTCCCGGAATAACTCCTATACCTCCTATAACTGCTGCAACAAATGCCTTGAGTCCCGGCAGTACTCCCATAAGAGGATTGATTGAATTGTAATATACTCCGACTAACACCCCTGCCGCTCCTGCAAGAGCCGAACCTATAGCAAAGGTACTTGATATCGTCTTGTCTATATTAATTCCCATCAGTTGTGCAGCATCACTGTCTAAAGATACTGCCCTCATTGCCTTACCAATTTTTGTTTTATAAATCACATATTGAAGAATGAGCATTAAAGAAATTGTTATAACTATTATGGAAAGATTTTTAAAATCCAAAACTGCATTTGTATTAAATATATGAATCTGCTTATCCGGTAAAAGTTCCGGAAAAGTTCTGGTCTCAGGCTTTACAAAATACATCATTCCATACTCTAAAAATAGTGAAACACTTATGGCCGTTATTAATGCAGCTATCCTTGTAGAATTTCTCACAGGCTTATAAGCTACCTTCTCAATCAACACACCAAGAATACTACACAGCAGCATAGATATTATAAGTGATGACAAAAAATTTAATTTAAAAAATGTTGTCAGTGCAAATCCAATATATGCTCCAATCATATAAATATCCCCGTGAGCAAAATTTATCAAATTTATTATTCCATAGACCATAGTATATCCGAGGGCTATCAACGCATAAATGCTGCCAAGGGATATCCCGTTTATTACTTGCTGAATTATCTGTTCCAAAATCATCACCCCATTGATTTATTAACATATAACAAATATCTATCACAGAGGCAAATAATCTTCCCTCTGTGGTAGATCTATAATAATTATGGCTCTAATTTTTTAACAAAGGAAGGTTGTCCGTCTTTTAATTGAAGTATTGTAATTGACTTTACAGGATTATGATTTTCATCCATAGAAAATGTTCCTGTTATACCCTTAAAATCCTTAGTGTCTGCTAAAGCATCCTTAATTTTTTCAGGGTCTGCCTCTCCTGCTCTTTTTATAGCATCAGCTACAAAATATCCCATATCATAACCTAATGCACTGAACGCATCCGGTTCGCTTCCATTCTTTTTCTTAAATGATTCTCTAAATTTTACAACATCAGATGCATCGTCCATAGATGAATAATGGTTTGTATAATAAACATTTTCTAATGATTTCTTATCAGCAATTTCTGCTAATTTCGGTGAATCGTATCCGTCGGCTCCAAGTATTGGTATGTTAATGCCTAATTCTCTGGCTTGTTTTATAATCAGCCCTACTTCTTCATAATAACCCGGAACATATAATACATCCGGATTGGTTCCTTTAATATTTGTCAAAACAGCTTTATAATCTGTATCCTTAGATTGATATGCTTCTTCTGTCAAAATTTCTCCGCCAAGTTTTTCAAATGTCTCCTTAAAATTCTTTCCTATTCCTTTACTGTAGTCACTTGTATTATCAATAAGAATTGCCGCTTTTTTTGCCTTTAAATCACTGAATGCAAAATTTGCCATGGTTATACCTTGAAATGAATCATTAAAACATGTCCTAAAGATATAATCTCTAACCTTTCCATTGCTATCAACGGTAAAATCGTCCGAAGTAGCTGAAGAGGATATAAGCGGAATTTTATTCTGCATTGCTGCCGGAGATGCCGCTTTTGCATCCCCTGATGTTGCCGGCCCTAATATTACCACAACTTTATCTCTTGTAGCTAACTTTGTCGAAACATTAGCAGCTTCTGCACTGTCTGACTTATTATCAACTTTTACAAGTTCTATCTGTTTACCAAGAACTCCGCCGGCTTTATTTATTTCATCAATTGCAAATTCTATACCTTTTACCGAACTTTGCCCATAAGTTGCAACATTTCCAGATAATTCATAATTTAATCCTATTTTTATATTTTCAGAACTTTCTCCTGATTTTGAATCACATCCTACTAATAAAGTAGATATCAATAAAACCGTCATAACTAAAGTAATTGCTCTTTTCACTTATTCATCTCTCCCTTAATGTAATATAGTTTTTATTTCAAATTTAAAAGCCGGCAAAAACCACCTCCGCCAAATTAAAAAAGGCTTTTATCGGAATATTGATATATTAATAAAGCCTTTTTTGAAACTCACTTAAAGTCAAATACAAATTAATGTAAATAGAGTTTCCCATAGATTATAAAAAAAGCCTCTATTACGTATATATACGTAATAGAGGCACGTTAGCACGGTACCACTCTAAATCATAATATCCTCACGAATACTATCTCAGTAGGTTCAATCAAACCTTCTCCTTATAACGTAGGATCCATTCGTCATGGCTTACTTAGTTCAGCTATGAAACTCAGAAGTGATTTATTATCTACTAAACCAATGCCGATTCTCACCATCTTCGGCTCTCTGTAAGTAGTTAATCAATAGTTTTTCTCTTCATCATAGTTTTTGATATAGTAAAGCATCAACAGGTTCAATCAAACCCTCCCCTTATAACGTAGGGGAACGTTACAGCCTACTTATTCAGCGGCACAACTCTGAAGTGAGTTATTATCTATTTTTCCAATCCCGATTTCCACCATACTCGGTTCTCTATAATTAGTTAAAAAATAGTTTTTTTCTTCATCATAGTCTTTAATATAATACATCAATATTCTACAAAAATTTATTAATTTCTATATACAATACCATCTTCTAAAACAAATGTCAATATCTTTTTTAATTTTTTGTAATTAATTTAAAACAAAAATTTAATCTTTACAAAAAATCCTCTTCTTTCTATTTATTAAGCATTTGTATTTCCCTAGAAAATGATTTTGTCTTATATCTTGTATCATATTATATTATTTAATCAAAAAATCTTCGAACATTTCGTCTGTCAGTTCCTTCGTCTTATTTTCATCATATATCCAAAAATCTTCTTTCCCGATTTTCTTTCCGTCCCCGGGTATGGTCTCAGTCTTAACATTTTCCATGTTCAATTTATTGGCGTTTGTTACTGCTTTAACCATTGAATTCAAAGGTATATTGGTATCAATATAATCAAAGTAAGCATTTATCATTTTGGGTAATTTAATGATATTTTTGGGTTTAAGCACTTGTTTTATAAATTCCTTTATAAACATCTGTTGTGCCTTTATTCTACCTATATCTGCCTCTTTATATCCTCTATATCTTAAAAACTCAATGGCTTTATCCCCATTCAAAGTCTGAAACCCCTTCTTTATATTTATTCTCAGAGAAGGAATATCATTATGTTTCATGTCCTGAGGCACATCTATTTTTATTCCTCCGATTGCATCCACTATTTCCTTAACCGCTAAATAATCTACCGTTACATAATATTTTAAATCTACATTTAAAAAGTCTTTTACCGTGTCAACGGCAAGGTAAGGCCCCCCATAAGAATATGCGGCATTGATCTTATATTCGTTTTTCCTGCCTCTTATTCTTACTCTTGTATCCCTCGGAATAGACAATATATTTGTTTCGCCGGTTTTAAAATTAAATTTGCACAGCATCATGGTATCTGTCCTGTTCCCGGTTTCTATATATCTGTCTCCCTCTTTATTTCTATTTTCCTTTATTTTTTCTATTCCCCCATTTGCATCTATTCCCATAAATAAAAATAATATCTCATCTTTAAATTCATCTTCCGAATCATCTTCCTGCGAGAAATCCACAATATTATTGTCTGATAAATATTTACCTGCTATTGTAAATATAATCGAAAAGCATACCAATGATATTAAAAAGGCAGTCCAGAATTTCTTTTTCATTATTTAACCCCCATCAATCAGTCTATGCTTCAGATAATATCGAATAAAACCATTTTACGGTATTAACCTGCATTTTGTCAAATAATATGGGAATAATTTCTACCATTTTACTTTAGAAATTATTGATAAAAGCTTCTGCGAAACTTCTTGGCTTCTCTTTGTTTCCTTTTCAATTTCTTTTATTTCCTCAACTATAGCTAAATTTTTTTCAGACATATTAACAGTCCCTTTGGCAGAATCCTCCACCGTTAATGTAACTTCATCTATACTTTTAGTTATTTCTTCTAAGGATGCCGTTAGTTCTTGCGAAGTAGCACTTAAATCCATCATAATTGTGTTTAGCTCTAACCCGTCTTTATTATATTGAGCTGCAGACTCTACCATCATTTCATACCCCTTATTTACCTTACTATCCATGAAATTTAACATTGTTTCGGAATTATCTATTAATTGATTCACTGATTCTATTATTTTTCCCGTTACCTCTTTTATTTTTTTAACTGTTTCCTTAGAAGTTTCAGCAAGTTTTCTTATCTCACCTGCCACTACCGCAAACCCTTTACCGCTTTCTCCTGCTCTTGCAGCTTCTATCGCTGCATTTAATGACAGTAATGTTGTTTGATCAGCTATACTCAGCACTGCATCGGAAAGAACTTCTATTTTATCAACTTCTTTCGAAGATTTCAATGCCGTACTCATTTTATTTTTAACTTCACTATAAATTTTAAAAGCTTCCTCTTTTGTCAATACAAATTTTTTGCTTAATATTTCAGCTCTTGAGCTTATCTCATTGGATTTAACGGACCCTTTTTCTATTCTATCCGAAAAATCCGATATGGCTTTTTCTATTTCTTTTGATGATGCATTAATTGTAGAAATAGTAGCGGATGTCTCTTCCATCCCTGCCGATAATTCTTGTGTAGTGCTTGAAGTATCCTCCGCTTCTGAAGACAATGATGTCAATCTATTGTTTATATTCTTGTTTACATCATCAATAGTATCAACGGAAATCTTTATATCCTTCATAAATCCTCTCAATTTGTCTACAACGGATTGAAAAAAGGAATACATCAGACCTATTTCATCTCTTCTGCCAATATCTTTCTTATCTACATCATTAATGAAATTCAAATTCCCAATATCTTCAGCAAATCTTACAGAACCTCTTATGGGCTTTACTATGGAATTAGCAATAGCTAAAGAAATAAGTGAAGATAAAGCCATTATTATCACTGTAGCCAAAAGAGTGATCTTCCTTGAATTATTAAAATCCTTCATTATTTCATCTTCAGATATTGCAACTCCCACTTTCCAATTTGCTTGTGATACATTTTCAGTAAATATAAATCTGTTTTTATTGTCATAATCCTTTATTGCCTTTTGGGCCTCATCTTTCTTGTTTTCAATAGTTTGTTTCAATTTTCCGTTCAGAATATCTTTAATATTTACATATCCTTTTTTTGCCGTAGGAATAAATTCTTTATTTTTATGAGTAAGTATATTACCGCTTTCATCGATTAAAAATCCATAGGAACTTTTCCCAAGATTTAAATTTGAAACTACATCAACTAATGTATCTATATAAATATCAAGTGCCAAAACACCTATGATATTCCCATCCTTTTTTATTGCCCGAGATATTGTGACAACGTTTTTATTTGTTTCCGCATCTATATATACAGACGATATAACTATTCCGTCTGACTTCAGCGCATTTTTATACCATTCTCTTTCTGCAACTACATAATCATCTCCGGAAATCCAACCGCTTCCATCAACATAAGATTCATCGGCAAATCCAATATAATAATCGGTCCCTTTATTTAAATCCATTTGAAGTTTTAAATATTTATGTAGATAATCTTTATCAAAATTATTATTATACAAAATAGAATTTAATACATTATTAAAAGATACTTTTTGCATCGATAACCAGCTATCTATCTCTTGTACAGCATCTTTTGCTGCGCCTCTGGCGTTTTTGTTTATTTCTTCCAATAACCTATCAGAAACAAAATACTGATTAATAAAATACATGGATAGTATTGATAAAATACATATAATACAAGTAAACAATACTATCCTTGATTTTATATTAAATCTTGATAACCTTTTTCCGCTACTTTCTAACTCTTCTTTATCCATATTTTTTGCCTCCAAATTATAATATAATTAAAATACATTTAATATTATAATATATAACGGCATAATTTTAAATTGTTAGAATATATTTTAAAGAATCCGTTACCTTTTATCAAAGTACCATTTAAGAGAAAATTTTTCTCCGCTTATTTTTTCAAACAGTTCTTCGTATTTATATAATCCGGAAGGCTTAATTACCTGTTCAAGCAAAAAATTTCCAAATTCTTTTGGCTTCTTTGATATGGAATCAACGCCATATTTTCTGTAAAATACTTTTTTAAGCATACTACACGTTACGTCGCCCATAAAATAGTTATGCATATAAATGGGATGAGTTGTATAATGGATTCTGAAACCAAAAGGAGGCTTTTGGTTATATGGTTTATCATTGTATAGTTTGTTGTAGACTTTAAAATATAAGTTATATATATCATCTAAAGATTTTAGATCATTTTTATAAAGTTCATGATCAAAAAAAATATTTCCTACAAACCTTAAATGGCTTATCTTATCATATTCATGTATTTCTTCAAATTCCTTTTCTACCGAATTTGTAAAAAACTTTTCATAGAACATTTTATCATATAAAAATTCTTCAAACAGATCTGCTATTCCTTCCTCTATTATCCCGCTAATTCCCATATTTAATATGATTTCCTCAGGATTTAACATAAAAGAATGAATTCCATGTCCTGTCTCATGAAGAAGCACTTCGTATTCTCTGTACTGATTTTTCACATTGGCAAGTATTCTCGAATCCTCCCCGTATTTTATAGGGAAATTATATCCCCATTCCGACTTATTTTTTCGCGGAAAGATATCATAAGTAATATTAAATTTATTAATATCAAATCCAAAATTTAAAAAAAATTCTCTCAATACATTATAATAATTTGACATATCCACATGGCTATTCAAAGAAGACGATATTTTTGATTTGATATAGCTATAATCCCAAGGCATCAATTCTTCACTGCCGATAAATTTCCGAGCATATTCTCTTCCTTTTTCATTTAACACGATAATATGTTCCTTTAAATCATCTTCCCAAGTATCAAATATGTTTGGACTTAGTTCATCACTTTTTATCCTATATTCCATAAAATCTTTTTCTCCATACATTCCGGCATATTCATTTCTCAAATTAATTAAATCAATAAAGCCATTATCAACCATAGGTTTATCAATTTGATTTTTTGCAAAGAATGCCTTTTTTCTCAGTTCTCTGTCATCCTCTCGGGAAAGTATACAATCTATATCTACTCCTGAAACTTCCTTTCCATCTATTTTAAACCTAAAGGTGTTAAGTATTTTTGAAAGTTCATTAGTTTTTTTCTGAATTTCAAAATTCAAATCGTTTAATTCCTTAGTCAAATGATATGATTTAAATTCATTATATAAAATTTCTCCCTTTCTTTTTTCTACAGGTCCTGAAGCTTTTTCCATGTATTCAAGAACCAAACTATAATTTTTTTCATCCTTCAAAAAATTATTTATTTCTTCATGAGCCTCTTCAATACCAAAATCGTATCCCGTCGTATATTGTACCCATTCCAGTTTACTCAGCTTTACGTCCAATTCATATAACCTTTCAACCATTCCATAAAACTTTACCATAAATAACCCTCCTATACTAACTAAAATAACCGCCAAACTTTTTTATTGTATTTAATTATATCATTAAATATTCATAATGGAAACAAACGTTTTCTTTTATAACTTAATTTTTATTATACATTTAAAAAAGGAGGAAGATTTCCTCCTTTTTATACTTTCTCCAATTTAATTCCCGTTATATGTCCATTCAGGTCCTCTTGTTCTAAAGAAGAGTCCTGAACTTTTTCAATGGATACCGCTAAGGTTTCTTTCTTAATATATTCGTCAAATTTGTTTAATGACAATTGGATTTTTTCGTCTCCATTGTAATATATTCTTATATTGTCCATCATTTCATAGCCGTTACTTTTCCTCATCTGCTGAACTTTAGATATAAACTCTCTGGCATATCCTTCCTCTAACAAGTCTTCGGTTAAAACAGTTTCCAATATTACAAAAAGATTGTCTTCCATGGCTACATTAAATCCTTCTTTGGCCGTAATTTTAACTATTATATAATCTTTTTCTATACTTATATCTTCTCCATCTATATTTAATATAACTTTCCCTTTTTCTAATTTATTTACTAACTCATGGGTATCAACTTCCTGTAAAATTTTTGCAAAAGATTTAATCTTGGGACCAAGTATAGAACCTGCAACTTTGTAGTTAGGTTTTAAGGAATAGTTCATGAGATGAGTCAGGTCCTTCTCAAATACTACTTCCTTCACATTCAATTCTTCTTTTATTAAAGGTATCAAATCCCTTATTGTACTCTCATATTTTCCATCAAGAATTACTTCTTTCAAAGGTTGACGGACCTTAATTTTCACACTTTCTCTTGAGGCCCTTCCCAATCCTACCAATTTTCTTACCAAATCCATCTTTTCTTCCAACTTTAGATCTATCAATTTTTCTTCTTCTTTGGGATAGAGCTCCAAATGAACAGAAATTCCGCCTGTTAAATTTCTGTATATTTCCTCTGCAATAAATGGTACAAATGGTGCTATTATTTTGCTTATTCCTAAAAGTATCTCATAAGTTGTACTATAGACCGCATTTTTATCTTCATCCAACTCCGTCTTCCAAAAACGTCTTCTGGAACGTCTTATATACCAATTAGACAGATCTTCCACAACAAATTCCTGAATAAGTCTTACTACCTTAGTTAAATCATAATTATCCATACCCTCTCTGGCTGATTTCAACATGCTGTTGTATTTGGACAATATCCATTTATCCAGTTCCGATCTTTTTTCATAAGGAACATCAAATTCCCTCGGATCGATTTCATCGGTATTCGCATATAGTGCGAAAAAATTATATACATTTTTTATACTTCTAAAGAACTTGCTTTCCACTTCTCTTAATCCGTCTTCATCGAATTTTGTCGGAGTCCACGGTGGGGATACATATAATAAATACCACCTTAAAACATCGGCACCATATTTATCAAACAATTGGAAAGGATCAACAGTATTACCTTTTGACTTAGACATCTTCTTGCCTTCTCTGTCCAATATCAAATCATTAACAAGTACTCTCTTATAGGGAGATTTTCCGGTCATAAATGTAGAGATGGCAAGAAGAGAATAAAACCATCCTCTTGTTTGATCTATTCCCTCACATATAAAATCCGCAGGAAATAGTGTGCTAAAATTCTCCTTATTTTCAAAAGGGTAATGGTGTTGGGCAAAAGGCATTGCTCCGCTGTCAAACCAAACATCAATAACATCCTTTTCCCTTGTCATTTTTTCTCCGCATTTATCACATTTTAAATGTATATCGTCCACATAAGGTCTGTGTAATTCAACATTTTCATCTATATCTTCAATAGATCTATCCACAAGTTCCTTTATAGAACCTACACTTGTAATATGCCCACATCTATTGCATCTCCAAATATTTAAAGGAGTTCCCCAATATCTGCTTCTTGAAATTGCCCAATCGTTCAAATTCTCCAGCCAATTTCCGAATCTTTTCTCTCCCACAAAAGGAGGATACCATTTTACTCCGTTATTATTCTCTATGAGCTTATCCTTAAATTTAGTTACTTCAATATACCAGCTTGGTTTTGCATAATATAAAAGAGGTGTATGGCATCTCCAGCAATGAGGATAATTGTGGACTATTTTTTCCTTTTTATAAAGTTTTCCGTTTTCCCTCAGCCATCGAATAATATCAGGATCCGCATCCATCACAAATTTCCCTTTCCAAGGGGTTTCTGTAAATTTCCCTTCTTCATTTACGGGCTTTAATACAGGCAATCCATACCTCTTTCCCGTATTATAATCATCTTCTCCGAAGGCGGGAGCTGAATGTACTATTCCTGTACCGTCTTCCGTAGTTACATAATCAGCAATCGTTATAAAAAAGGCTTTTTTATCTGTTTTAACGAAAGGCATCAATTGCTCATATTCAATATATTCCAAAGCCTTTCCTTTCATTTCTTCAAGAATTTCATAGTCACCTTTCAGTACCTTATCGGCAAGTTTTTTGTTCAAATAGTATATTTCTTCTCCTTCTCTCACCTTTATATAATCTTCTTCAGGGTTTACCGACAATGATACATTACTCGGAAGAGTCCATGGGGTTGTGGTCCAAGCAAGAAAGTACTCATTTCTGTCCTTTCTTTTAAATTTTACTATCACGGTCTCGCTTTTTATTTCCTCATAGCCTTGTGCCACCTCATGAGAAGCAAGACCGGTACCACAACGCGGACAATATGGAAGTACCTTATGGCCTTCATACAAAAGACCTTCTTTAAAAAACTTATCTAATATATACCATACCGACTCAATGTATTCGTTTTTAAGAGTAATATAGGCATTGTTCAGATCAATTTCATAAGCCATTCTCTGAGTCATATCATTCCACAGCTTTTCATACTTAAATACGGATTCCTTACATTTTTTATTGAATTTTTCAAGGCCATACTTCTCAATATCCTGTTTGTTATTCAATTTCAACTGTTTTTCAACTTCAATTTCCACGGGGAGCCCATGGGTATCCCATCCTGCCTTTCTTTTCACCTGATGTCCCAGCATAGTCTGATATCTGCATACCGAATCCTTTAATGTTCTTGCCATAACATGGTGTATGCCAGGTTTTCCATTAGCTGTAGGAGGCCCTTCATAAAATATAAAAGGATTATTTTCGTCCCTTTCATCAACGGTCCTCTTTAAAAGATCTATTTCTCCCCAATATTTAGATATCTCTCCTTCTTGCTCACTGACAGGTAAATTTTTAAATTCTTCAAATCTTTTCACTATTTTCATCCTCTCCAATAGTTTTTGTGAATATAAATAAAAGTCCCTAAGTTTTAAAACTTAGGGACGAAATTTCCGTGGTACCACCCACTTTATAAGGTATGAAACCTTATCACTCATTTCAAATAACGCTTTAGGCGTACTGCCTTACTCTTATTCAGGCAAACAGCTCCAAGGTGATCTTCTTAAAGGGTTTAGAGCAGTCTTTCACCTTATGACTATCTTCTCTGTATGCTAATCAGCCTTTAATACTCTCCTTTTCACAGCTTTTAAATATTAAATTCCATTTTAACCATGATACCGCAAAGATGATATATTGTCAAGGATTAAAAAATTTAAAAATCATTTTCTTTTAGGAAGATGTATAGCTCTTCCTAAACTGTCAGCACATGCTTCTTGTAAAGCTTCGGAAAATGTAGGATGACCGTGAACAATCTCCGACGCTTCATATGCGGTTATTTCCATAGCCATAAGTGATGATGCTTCATTTATTATTTCCGATGCTGAAGGTCCTATTATGTGGACTCCCAATATTTCCCCATACTTTTTATCAACTATCACTTTTACAAATCCCGAGGTTTCTCCTGAGGATAATGCCCTTCCGTTGGCGGCAAAAGGAAACTTTCCTACAGAAATACTATAACTTTTCTTTGCTTCTTCTTCAGTAAGACCTACGGATGCAGCCTCCGGAACTGTATATATACAACTGGGTACACAATTCAAATTTATTTTTTCTCTCCCGCCCATAGCATTTACAGCCGCAACTTCTCCCATTTTGAATGCTGCATGAGCAAGCATTCTCTTGCCGTTTATATCTCCCGGAGCATATATTCCTTCTACGTTGGTTTCCATATAATCATTAACCTTAATCCTTCCTTTTTCCATTTCAAATTTAATATCTCCAGCTCCTTCTAAATCAGGAATTCTCCCTATGGAAAGAAGTGCTTTATCCGCTGTCATACTTTCTCCTTTATCAACTTCAATGACCAATTTCTCATTCTTTTCTGTTATTCTTTGAAGTCTAACTGAGGTTAAAATTTTAACTCCTTTTTTTATTAATGAATCCTCCAAAAGCGTGGATATATCCTCATCCATGTTGGATACTATCCTATCCATCATCTCTATTATGGTCACTTTGCTTCCAAAAGAACTAAACACCGCTCCTAATTCTACTCCCACTGCTCCTCCGCCTATAATAACCAGTTCCTTTGGAATTTCCTTTAAATTAAGTATTTCATCACTGGTAAGGACTAATTTACTTTCTATCCCAGGAATATCTATTCTGGCAGCTTTGGAGCCTCCTGCCAATATGATCTTCTTTCCTTCAATTAATTTGTTACCATTTATAGATGCCTTTTTCCCTTTTGTTAATCTTCCTATTCCATTATATATATCCACTCCGTTACTCTTTAAGAGTCCCTGAACTCCCGTCGTAAGGGTCTTAACCACTTGATTCTTTAATTCCACAGTCCTTTCCATATCAATATTAACTTCAGGATTTGAGATAATTATTCCTCTTTTTTTTGCTTTTTCTATTTCGTGAATTATTTCAGCATTTTTAAGATATGTTTTGGCAGGAATGCATCCTCTGTTTAAACAAGTTCCTCCTAAAATATCCTTTTCTATTAAGGCTACCTTTCCCCCCATCTGAGCCGATTTAATAGCCGATACATATCCAGCCGGACCTCCTCCTATTATTATTACGTCATACATATTATTATCTGATGAAATGGCTTCCGATTTTTTCCCTTTAGATAAAGATTGAAATCCTACAATTTGAGATATGTCCTCGTCTTTTTCTCCAATATACCCTATGGTTGCTATAACGGGAACTACCTCTCCTTTATTTTTTAATATCTTAAGTAAGTAACCGGAAGTTTCAGCCTCTACTTCCATGTTTACCTTATCCGTCATTATCTCAAGGAGAACATCGCCTTTTTCTACATAATCCCCTTCTTTCTTATGCCATTTGATTATCTGCCCTTCCTGCATATCCATACCTGCTTTGGGCATTATTATTTCCGTTGCCAATATAAAACCCTCCCTTTTTGCATTACAATTAATACATCAATTTTAAACCAAAATCAATAACGGATTTTCCAACAGATATTTTAATTCCTTTAAAAATTTAGCTCCGATTAATCCGTCTATAATCCTATGATCTACCGTTAAGCTTAATGTCATTATGGATCTTATTACCGGCTGACCACCCACAGGCACTATTCTGTCTACTATGGCATTTACTCCCAATATTGCACTGTTAGGAGGATTGATAATAGGATTAAAATGAGTAATTCCATACATTCCCAAATTACTTACCGTAAATGTACTTCCCTGTAATTCATCAGGAGACAATTTCATATTCATTGTTCTTTCAGTGACATCCTTTTCAGCAATGACCATTTCAGTTAAACTTTTTTTATCCGCATCTTTTATTACCGGAGTAAGAAGTCCTTTTTCCATTCCCACCGCTACTGCCAGATTTACATAATCATGAATGATAATACCTTGTCCGTCTTCCGATAAACTTGCATTTATCATCGGGTGATTTTTTAAAGCTTTAGCTGTCGCAGTAAGGATTATATCCGTAATAGTGACTTTCTCCCCAGTTTTTTCCATTATATCCTCTTTTATTTCCCCTCTTAATTTTTTTACCTCAGTCATGTCGACTTCAGTGTTCAAAGTAAAGGTAGGAGCCGAAAAAAAACTTTGAGACATCCTCTCTCCGATTATCTTTCTCATATTTGACATAGGAATTACCTCAATTTCTTTTTTTAAATTTTCCACAGGCTTTTGTTTCAGGTCTTTTTCTTTTTTAGCCTTTAGTAAATCTTCCTTCATTATTTTACCTTCCGAGCCGCTTCCTTTAATATCGGCCAAATTTATTCCTTCACTTTCCGCAATCCTTCGTGCAAGGGGAGTAACTTTTAGTGAATCCCGTTTAAAATTCACAACATCTTTTTCCTGTATTCTGCCTTTAGGGCCAGTCCCCTTAATTTTGAACAAATCTATTCCCCTCTCTTTTGCAATTCTTCTTGCGGCAGGAGTCGCTCTCACTTTCCCCGGAATATCTAAAAATTCCTTCTGCATATCCATACTTTCGCCTCCTATCTATTCAATGTCTTGTTTACTGCAGATTTTATTTGTTCTTCACTCGGTACTACTGCCTTCTCCAATTCGGGATTATATGGTATTGGCACGTCCAAACCCGCAAGTCTGATTATAGGCGAATCCAAATAATCAAAGGCTTCGCTTTCCGTTACAACAGAAGCTATCTCTCCCAAATACCCTCCTGTTTTAGCTGCTTCATTTACTAATATCAATCTTCCCGTCTTTTTAACAGAATTTATTATCATTTCCTTATCTAAAGGGACCAATGTTCTCGGATCTACTACTTCTATACTTACTCCTTCCTTCTCCATTTCCTCGGCAACCTTTATCACTCTCGGAAGCATCCTCCCGTAGCTCACTATTGTTACATCTTTTCCTTCATGTTTAATTTCCCCTTCCCCTAATGGGATTATAAAATCCTCATCTTCGGGAACGGGGCCTTTAACCTTATACAATGTCTTCTGTTCGACAAATACCACAGGATTATTATCCCTTATGGCTGCTTTTAAAAGCCCTTTTGCATCTTTCGGGGTTCCCGGTACCACTACTTTAAGTCCGGGTACATGGCAAAACCACGCTTCCAAACTTTGAGAATGTTGGGCTGCCGCTCCTGTTCCCGACCCTCCCGGACATCTCAAAACCATTGGAACTTTTGCTTTTCCTCCAAACATATAGCGCATTTTTGCTGCCTGGTTGACTAAGGAATCCATAGCAATAGTGGTAAAATCCATAAACATTATTTCTACAATAGGCCTCATCCCGGTAACCGCCGCTCCGGCAGCAGCTCCAACTATGGCCGCTTCAGATATGGGGGTATCTCTTACCCTATCCTTCCCAAACTCTTCAAACATTCCCACAGATACTCCGAAAGCTCCTCCATATATTCCTACATCTTCTCCCATCAGAAATACATTTTCATCTCTTCTCATCTCTTCACACATTGCCGTCTTAACTGCATCTTTATAAGTCATTTCTTTCATCTGTCCCATTTCCTTCTCCCTCCTATGCATACACGTCTTCAGTCACAGTTTCAATCGGTGGATTTGGACTGTTGTTTGCAAATTCCACAGCCTCTTCTATCTGATCCTTAGCCGTTTTTTCTATATCATTTAACTCTTCTTCTTTTGCTATATTGTTTTCCAATATATATTTTCTCAATCTCCTAATGGGACATTTCTTTTTCCATTCCTCTACTTCTTCCTTTGTTCTGTACACTTGAGCATCGGACTTTGAATGTCCCAGCCATCTGTATGTTTTACTTTCAACCAGTACGGGCCCTTTCCCGCTTCTTACATACTCAGACACTTCCTTTATCAAATTATAAACATCTATTGCATTGTTTCCGTCTACTACATATCCGGGAATTCCGTAAGCCTTTGCCCTTATTGCTATATCCTTGATATTCATTGAATTTTTTACCGGTACCGACATACCGTATAAGTTATTCTCACAATAGAAAATCACCGGCAATTTCCATACAGATGCCAAATTCAGCGATTCATGAAAACTTCCTTCATTGGAAGCTCCATCCCCAAAGAAACACAGGACAATCTTTCCGGTCTTTTTCATCTGCTGAGTCAACGCTGCACCTACAGCTATTCCGTGTCCGCCCCCGACTACTCCGTTAGCTCCCAAATTTCCTGCTTCTACATCTGCTATATGCATGGAACCGCCTTTACCTTTGCAATATCCTGTATATTTCCCCAAAAGTTCAGCCATCATTTTATTTAAATCTATTCCTTTCCCAATAACCTGACTATGCCCTCTATGAGTTGACGTGATTAAATCATCCTTATTTAATGCCATACAAGCTGCAACACTCGATGCCTCTTCTCCGACGGAAAGATGAGTTGTCCCATGAACCATCCCTCTTGCAAAAAAGTAACTCACCTTTTCCTCAAACGCCCTTGCTTGGTTCATTCTCTTATACATTTCCAATATTGTCTCTTTATCAATATAAGTCATATATATTCCTCCTGTTTTATTAAAAATATTCATTATATATAAAAATGAGAATGGCCTATTCCAATTCTCATTTTTATATATTTCCGTTAATAAATTTTCTATCCTATAAGATCTTCCTGTATCTGCCTTAGTTTATATATCAAAGTTGTAGTATCCAGTTTGACCATGTCATAGGATATAGCTTCGCCTTTTTTTATGTCCCTTTTAGCAACAGCATTCTTATTTATCAAGCCGAAGGGTACCAAATTATCCTTTCTAGCATTTTCATAAGTATCAACACTTCCGTAAGCCGTATATCCTCCTAACCCGTCAAATTTTTCTCCTGCCTTCAAATCCTTTTTAGCTATAGTGATAGTTTCCGCTATAGGTTTACCCATAGGTATAATTGTTGGTTGATGATCTAAGACAGCTTTTGCAACGGTTAATGGAGTTTCAAGACTTGTAAGATGATATGGACGATAAAGAACATAATTTGGCCCAGGTCCCATACTTAAATATTGCATTTCACGATGAACCTGAGGAAGTTTACTCGTTATTATTATAAATACTCCCGGAGCAATTCCATTAACGTAATCTACAATTCTGTATTGATTTAAAATGCCGCCCTCACTTTTTAATCTAAAAATACCTGTCAGCTCATTTACGGTAGCCGATGGTGCATGAGCTCCTCTTATATCGGGTATGAATCCTGTAGCATTAGCCATGCATGTCAATTCCACCATGGTTTTAGTTCCGTCTTTAAAAGATGTCAACATCTTAGGACTTACACCTGATTTTAAGGCTTGTTCATAAACACTATCTGGATTTGACTCCAAATTTACCGGATTATTTTTGCCTTTTCCTATAGCAATGACATCAAACCCTGCTGCGTCAGCAAAATCATACAATTCCTTCACAACTCCCGGTTCGTCTCCCGCCGTTCCTGTATATACCACTCCTGCATTTTGAGCAAATTTGTTAAGTATCGGTCCTATGACCACATCCGCTTCCACATTGAGCATTACGATATGTTTTTTGTTGAATATAGAATCCATCGCCAATTTAGCACCGATATCAGGAACTCCTGTAGCATCTACTACCGCATCTATAAGGTTTGCCCTTGCGGCAAAGTCAAAATCCTGAGCAACTACATATTTCCCCTCTTCTATACTCCTATTTACTTGTTCAAGGGTATTTGCTATAATTACATCTTCTTTTCTAATACCAGCTAATGTATAAGCTTCCACTGCGTTATCCAAATTTATGTCTACTACAAGAGAAGGAATCATACCTTTCATCAACATAGTTTGGCTGACCATCCCTTTTCCCATCTGTCCTGCTCCTACCAGTCCAACCTTTATTTGTTTGCCTTCTTCTTCTAACTTAGCCAATCTTGTGTTCAGTCCCAACATTTTTACTCCTCCATTTCTCAGCATATTATTGAAAAAAATTTCATACTATTAATTTTATTTCAAGATGATTATATAATTAAAATATAATATAGTCAACTTTTGTTTTCCTGATTTTATATTATATTTCATGAACATTTAACAGATATAAAAAGACTTTTTCAAAACCAATTTAGCGGAAAATTTATAAGGAAATTATGATTTTCTTTATATCTTATATCTATTTTTTGTTATAATAGTATAGAGTTAATTATCATTTTGAGGAGATATACATCTAATATATGGAGATGATATCTCCTATCTTTATATCTTCTATATTATGCTTACCTTCTAATATTATTACTCCGGGCAATTCCTTTTCGTTGAAATTTTTAAATTTAAAAGTACAGTGGCCTAATTCTTTTAAGGTCCCATTAGCTTCATCGCCAACAGCGGTGACTGTGAATTTTTTATTGCCGATTACAATTGTATCTCCAATTTCTACATCTGCTTTCATCTTATCTATAGTATGAAGAACTGAAATTTCAGCCAATTCATCTGGAGCATTTTCGTTAAACAATATTAGCATATTTTCTTCAATAAGATCTTTTACCATTTCTCCCATTCCTACCACTGTTACCGAGTATTTCATAAAAATCCTCCTATCCTATTTATATAGTCCGATACTGAATAAATAAGCAATAATTACTGATATAGGTCCAGTAATCAGTCTGGAAAATAATATAGCTGGAACGCCTATTTCTACTGTTTCTGGTTCTGCATCACCTAAGCTAAGCCCTACTGGGATAAAATCACAACCTACCTGGGGATCTATAGCAAATAACGCAGGAAGTGCATATTGGGGAGGTATATTGCCTTTACCTATTTCCACCCCTACAAGTACCCCTACTATTTGTGCTATAACAGCCCCCGGACCAAGCAATGGAGAAAGTATGGGAATTGCTGCTATAAGGGATATAACCAATAGTCCGCCTAAGCTTCCGGAGAATGGAGCTACAAATTTAGCAATAATATCTCCTATACCGCTTTTTAATATGATTCCAACAAGCATAGAAACAAAAGCCATAAAGGGAAGTATATTTTTAATTACAGAATCTATCGATTCTTTCCCCGCTGAATAAAATATTCCGACTACTTTTCCTGTCCCTTTTCCTATTCTTTCAATTATATTGCCCTTTTTTGCGTATACCTCTTTTTCTATAGCCACAGTATCAGTACTGCCCTGATTATTGTGTTCACGAGTTTCTTCTTCCAATTCTTCCGTTAAAACTATATCCTTTAACCCCACCCCAGATACGTAAACATCTTCTCTTATATATTTAGCTAAAGGTCCCGATTGCCCTACAGGTACTAAATTAACCGTCAGGATATTTTTTTTCGGATATACACCACATCTTGCAGTACCTCCACAATCTATAACAACCACTGCAATTTCTTCATCAGGCACAGATGTTTTAAACCCATCTACCGTTACTCCTCCGGTTAAATCCGCTATTCTTTGTGCCACATCGGAAATTCCCCCACCAGTAACAGATACTATCTTGTCCTTTCCGGGCTTTGGAGAAATAATTAAAGGACCTCCCCAACCTCCCGGGCCTTTCTCTATTTTTACGCTTTTATATTCCATAATATTTCCCTCCTATTTATACCTGTTTTTTGCTCAACATCTTGTTAGTAATAAACTCTGTAGTAATTCCGCGAATAAATATAACAATGAGTCCTACTACAAAATACCTTATAGCAAGGTCTCCCTGGGAATAACCTAATTTCTGTATTCCCTGCGCTATTCCCAGATAGACAAACAATTCCGCGGAGTTAGCATGAGGAAACAGCCCTGTTATAGGATGTACAAAAGATACTGCCGCGTCATAAAAAGCTGGTTTATACTTTTCCTTTAAAAATTTTCCAAAAGTATAACACATGGGATTGGTCAAAAAGAACACGGATATAAACGGAAGTATAATATACCTTGAAAATACATTCTTTGTGGCCTTTTGAGCAACTCTTTGAACCTTATCCTCCCCTATGATTTTTATCAACGCATTTACGAATGTTATCAATACAATAAGAGTCGGAAGTATTCCTGTTATTAACCCAACAAGATTTTCTCCGCCTGCCTGAAATAAAGATATAAATCCTTCAGCTATCTTTGCAAGAGTTTTCATTTACATATTCCCCCTTTATTTTTAAATTAATAATTAAAATCTACCCTCCTTTCGCCTATAATTAATAAACTTTTTATATTTAATCAAACGCTTTTTTCAATGCCATAGCAGTCTTTTTATCTTTTAAAGAAGGCAATTCTTTTTTTATTTCGTCAATGGATTTATTTATGAATTCTTCTTTTAATTTAAATCTGTCAAATACGGTTATTCCTCTCATCTCCTGAGCATTTACCACTTTATTGTCTTTATCCACAGCTAATATAACAATTATTCCTTGAGATATTCTTCCTTTTTGTTGGCCGATTAGTAATTTCCCTTCTTTTTTCATCGCTCCCACTACTTTTTTAAAATTTCTTATCTGAAAATAAGAAAGAATTCCCTGCAATATCCACATAGAAAATATGAATATGATAACCTTTGTTAAATCGCTCATCATTTCACCCCTATCAAAATGTATATGATAAATCAAGAACTGCTTCCGCCGTTTTGTTGTCAACAATTAAAACATCTACATATCCTCCTACTATAGAAGCCAAAATTGCCTTTTTCTTCTCTATATATCCTGCCACTCCTATCTTTAAAGGAACTTTTTTTAATGACTCTAAGCTGATTCCTATAATTCTTTTATTCAGTTCAAATTTGTCTCCGCTTCCGTATTTATCAATAAACATGGAACAAATATCGGCAGTAGCTCCTTGTCTTTCTAAATCTTCAATATCATCTAATGTAAAATACCCACTTTCAATCAATGTAGAAGTATTTAACAGGGGAAAACCTATTCCCATTAAAGCAATATCTGCTTTTTTCATTAATTCAAAAAATGCCTGTATATTTTTATCATGAATAAAGATTTCCTTTCTATCTTCATTGTCAACTATGGAAGGAGCATACAACATTCTACTTTCTCCCTTGAATTTTTTAGAGAGTTCAAGAGCTATACTGTTTGAATGAATTTCTATATTTGTTTCACCAACTCCCCCGACCAAAGGAATAAATGTAACTTTATTTCTCCTGTCATTTTTCACATATTCAGGAATCTTACTTAAAGTTGTTCCCCAAGTCACTCCTATTATTTGGTCATCTTTAATTACCCGTTTTAAGTATTCTGCTGCCGCCCTTGCCAGCTCTCTCTTTATCTCTTCCGGCTCATTAGTCATACTGTCAACTATGATTACCTCTTTCAATTTAAACTTTCTTTCCATCTGTTTTTCCAAATCAATATACTGATTTTTAATAGGATTAACTACGGAAATTTTCACTATATTCTCATTCCTTGCGGATGATAATATTCTTGAAACAGAAGATTTAGAAATTTGCAATTTTTCTGCTATTTCTCCTTGATTTAATCCTTCATCATAATACATCTGCGCACATTTAACCATAAGTCTAATATCATAATTATTTTTACTCATACCAACCATCCTTGAATTTTTTTTCAATATATTAAATTATTTTCATAATTTACTTATAAAATATCAACAATTTTTTATGTTGTCAAGTTATGTTTATTTTTTCACTATTTAATTATATGATATACACAATAAATTCAATAAAAAAATTTTTAAAAAACTTTTATAAGTAAATAAAAATCAATTTATTGATTGAAATTTAACAATTTAAAATAAGGCTAAAAAATCAAGAGGCTATTCGCCTCTCCAATATTTTTTAATTACATATTCCACTCCATCTTCTCTATTGGAAAGAGTTATATAATCAGCCTCTTTCTTTACTGATTCCAATGCATTACCCATAGCCACTCCAAGACCGGCAAACTTAATCATAGAAATATCATTTTCTCCGTCACCGATTGCCATTATATCTTTTCTGTCTATATTAAGCTTTTCGCTTATTACTTGTATAGCCTTCCCTTTGCTTACTTCAGGATTCCAAATTTCTAAAAAATAAGGAAGAGAAAATCCAAATGATAGCTTTGAGCCAAATATTTTTTCCATTTTATCTTTAAATGATGCCAATACTTTATTATCATCACATAAAAGCAGCTTCCCTATTCTGTCCCAATAATTATTATCATCTATAAATTTATATATGTTATCTACTTTATTAAGTCCTGATGCAGTATATGAGTCAAAAATGTTATATCCCTCTTTCTTTTTACTGTCCACATATATCTTATTTTTGATGAATACAAAGGTACAGATATCCCCTTCTTGACAATTTTTTATTATATTTTCTGCTATTTTAGAATCAAGTTTTTTCTCATAAATTATATTTTCCCCTGTCCAGTCTGAAATAATTCCTCCATTAAATCCTATAACAAAATCCTTTATCCCCAACTCATGATTAAACGGTAATATAGAATTAGGTTCTCTTCCTGAAGCTAATATAATTCTTGCTCCCTCTTCATTTAATTCATGTATAATCTTTTTATTCTTTTCAGATATTTTATGTTTGGGGTTGAGAAGTGTTCCGTCTAAATCTAAAGTTAATATTTTAAACATTTTTTCCTCCTTAATCTAAGGCTGCATTTTCGCCAGCAATATATCCTGAAGCCCAAGCCCATTGAAGGTTAAAGCCTCCACAGTCTCCGTCAATATCTATCAATTCTCCCGAAAAATACAGCCCTTTGATTATCTTCGACTCTAAAGTCTTCGAGTTTATTTCATCTGTGGAGACTCCTCCGGCTGTTATCTGACAGCTTGGGAAAGATTTGCTCCCTATAATTTTCATTTCCCAATTCATAAGAATATTAACTATCTTCTCCAATTCCATTTTGGTAATATTTCCTGCTGATTTTCTTCTGTCAATTTCGGTTTTTTTAAGCATTATTCCTATAAGCCTCTTATTTATAAGTCCAATAAGGCTTTCTTCCATTGTTCTTTTGGGCTTATAACTAAATCTTTTTTTCAGATATTCTCTTAATTCCTCTTTTGTCCTATCATTAATAATCGAAATAATAACAACCGGATTTTGCCCCATATTAATCAGTTCCAAAGCTTCTCTCGATATCTGTAGAACAGGAGGACCTGATATACCATAATTGGTAAAAAGTATATCTCCTCTTTCTTCTCTAAGTATACATCCATGATTGGCAAGTTTAATGTTACCTATAATCTTGACTCCGTCTGCCTCTTTTAATAATCTTTCCTCTGTCTTTAATTGTACCAAGCCCGGAAATATATTTGTGATTTTATGTCCCAAGGATCTGCTTAGTTCATATCCATTGCCATCCGAACCTGACGAAGGCATAGATTTTCCTCCTGTAGCCAATATTATTTTATCAGTTCTGAGACTTGTTCCCTTTTCCGATCTGACTATAAACCCGTTTTCAATTTTTTTAACACTTTTTACATAAAAATCGCATATTGTCTCTACTTTCAACTCCTCCAATTCCATTCTTAAAACATCTAACACACTGGAACTTTGAAGAGACATAGGAAATACTTTTCCCCCCTCTTCCACTGTAGGAGTTATGCCTAATTTTTCAAAAAAATCTATAGTTTTATCTGCGCCAAACTGAGACAAAATATATCTTGCAAATTCAGGATTCTCTCCATGATAATTTTTAATATCTATATCCATATTAGTATAATTACATCTTCCGTTTCCCGTCGCAAGTATCTTTTTACCGACTCTGGGGTTTCTTTCAAGTATTGTAACTAATGCTCCCTTTCTTTTGGCAGCAATAGCTGCAATCATTCCCGAAGCTCCTCCTCCTATAACTATTATTTTTTTTGACATAATAAAAACTCCTTTTTACATAATCAATGATTATTATACCAAAAAATTATTATCAAATGAATCATTCTTTTAAAAATATTAAATATAATTTGTCTAAACTAAAAATAAGGGAGATAGTACATATTTTCTATGTGTTCTACCTCCCGAAATAGTGTTATTATTTAAATTTTACGGTACACCAAACTTTTTTCGTATTATTTCAAACATCCGTTTAATAAACAACCCTGTTAAAGATAGGTATGCATTGGATAAGTTAAATACTGTAAATTATCAATTTTCTCGGCTGTTACATATCCCGGTTTTGCATTAATTATTGTTGGAATTCTATTAACAATAGTTGCACAAGTATGAGCAACTGTATCCGGTTTTTCCACCGAAAATACCACATTAGGTTCCCCTATAATCTTCCAATCGCACATATCTCCATCGGATTTACGATATACTTTCCCAATACATTGAAGTTCCAAATCAACTCCCTGATGAGTATGAATAGTTGAAACTGAAGACATTCCGATAGCATATCCGGCAGGAATTGTTTTCCCTAATGTTTCAGAATAAATATCTTCATCAAGGGTAAAAGGAACACTTTTTTGAGAAATGGATTTAATTGTCCAGTTCATCTTTGAACAAATTGCTTCCCCTGCATTCCACATGTAAGAAGGCAGACTTTCTGCACGGGTAATTTCTTTTTCAAATTTAGCCAGATCATATCCGACACCATGGGCTTCTGCCAGAGCCAAGCCATAATCTTCAACATTATAACTTACAGCTCCTTCAATTTTTTTAATTTTATTTACTCCGGCAGCAACAAGACAGGGAAGATTAATCCAATATATATCCTGCATGCCTGTTCCTGTAATTGTTATATTGTTTTCCTTAGCTAATCGGTCAAGACGATTTGTTTCCGAAGGAGATGTATTCCATGGATATATTGCTTCTTCGCATGTTGTCACAACATTTACGCCATGTTCGGCACATTTTTCAAAAAATTGGAATATATCTTTCATATAACTGGAAATTGTGACAACCGCAATATCCGCATCACAAGATTCAAAGACTTCATCAGCATTGTCTGAAATTATAACTCCCGTTTTAAATCCAAGATTTGCAAAATCACCAATATCCTGTCCGGCATTACTTCTGCCGATTGCCCCTACAACTTCAGCTCCGTGATCATATAAGTATCTTATGATTACTTTAGCCATTTTACCGCATCCATACTGTATTACCCGTATTTTTTCTTTTCCCATACCAATTTTCCTCCTCATTTGATATAATATTCACAAAAGATTATTTACAATTTTATTATAATGTCTCTGGTAACTGGAGAGTCAAGGAGGATTATAAATGTTTTCCAAATTATTAAAAATAGGTGAGCTTGCCCATCTTAATCATATCTCTGTCGGAACTTTACGACACTATGATGAAATCGGTTTATTAAAACCTGAATATGTTGACCCTGAAACAAATTATCGATATTATTCTATCGAACAATCTGCACTTATAGATATAATACAATTTTTAAAAAACTTTGATTTTTCCCTCGACAAAATTGATTCACTATTAAATAGCAGCAATATTGATTTATTATATAAAGAAATTTGCAGTCAGAAACTTATATTGACGGAATATAAAGATGAAATCGACAGGAAGATTAGCCTTATCCAGCAATTTAAAGAATCTATTGATACATATGTGCAGAATAAAAATAAAAATGAGCTTGAAATTCTTAAATTTAATCAACGTAGGATTTATACATATTCCATATCCAAAAATATTTATGAAATGACAGTAGACGAATACGAATACTATTTGAGAGAATTCAAAATACATTTAGCAAAAGCAAAAATTCCTTTAGCTTATTTCAATAGGGTTGGATCCATTATGGATAAAAATTATTTTATAAATAAGCAATTTTTTTCCAACGAACTCTTTATATTTTTACCAACATCACAGAATATTAATTTAAAGACAAAAAATATTCCTGCAGGAAATTATGCTACATATTTTTGCAATTCATTTGAAGAGGAACTTCCTGCATTAAATACCCTATATGATTTAATTAAATCAAAAAATCTTACTGTAACCGGAGACTATATTTGCGAAGTAGTTTATGAAATTCCAAACAAATCAAAAAACAATAGAAAAATGTTTATACGCCTTCAGATACCTGTAAGTTTATAAAATAAAAGACATGAAATTAATATTAATTTCATGTCTTTTATTTTATAAACTTCTGAATATCTCTTCATCTTCTAAATTTTCTTGTTTCAATCCCTCATCTATCTGTGCAATAATATCCTCTTTATCTTTCATGAGGGTCCCTCTTAGGGAAACATAATTTGAAGCATGATTGCTTCTAAATATGCAATTATTTACATAAAGATTTTCTACAAAGATCCTATTTTCATGAAGTACTTCTTTAGGTTTTAACAATATAAATTTACCCTTATTTACATCTTCATATAACTCAGTCCCATCTTCTACCAACAAAGTTAAAAGTCCTATATAGTTGGGCTGAATTTCATTTATTACTTTTGCAGATTCGACAGCATGCTCAACAGAATATTCTTTTCCGCCTATTCCAGATATGAGAGTTACTGAAAGCTTTATATCGGATTTAACTATTTTTCTCCCCGCTTCAATTAATTCCCGAGAATTAACTCCTTTTTTAATCTTCTCGAGTATCATATCACTCCCCGTTTCTACTCCCATATATACCATATCAAGCCCTAAGCTATGAAATTCTCTTAATTCTTCATCCTTTTTTATAAGAATGGAGTTAGGAGAACCATATATTGAAACTCTCTTACATTCGGGAAATATTATCCTTATAGCATTTAATAATTCAACAAGGTATTCTCTTTTAGCTATAAGAGCATCTCCATCGGCTAAAAATATTTTTTCAACTTTTCTATAATATTTTCTTGACTCTTTCAGATCTTCCAATACATCTTCCAATTTTCTTATTCTGAATTTTTTATCTTTGTACATCGAACAAAATGTACATTTATTATGAGAACATCCTATAGTAACTTGTATTATTAAACTGTAAGCTTCACTGGGAGGTCTGTATACTATTCCTTCATAATCCATTGATTTCCTTCCTTTTTAATTACATTTGGAGTATCCGCAATTCATACAAATTACACATCCGCTTTCATGGGCGATTTTACTTCCACATTCAGGGCAAATAAACTTCTTATTTTCATTAGACGGCTTTTCTTCTTTTGATTCTTTTATATTATCAGTGTCAGAACCTTTAGTCTTCCCACATGCGTTTAACGTCCTTTCGAGAGCCTTTCCTATGGCATCGGGGCAAGACAAAACTTTTATATTATTATTCATGGCTTTCTGTCTCAAAGTAGAATGGCATCTTATTCCCTTAAGCTGTTCAATTATTTCTTTCGGGTCTATTCCCGATCTTAAGGCAATGGAAACCAATCTGCTGGTAGCTTCGCTTTGGCTGGGACAGCCTCCTGCCCTTCCGACATTAGTAAACACCTCACATATGCCATTTTTATCATAATTAACCGTTATATAAAGATTTCCGCAACCAACCCTAACTTTTTCCGTCATTCCCTGAGTAGTTTCAGGCCTCATTCTGGGTTTAATATTATTAGATGAAATACTATTACCTGTAGTTAATACCTGATTATCTCTGCTTCCGTCTCTATATATGGTTACCCCTTTACAGCCTAATTTATAGGCAAGGTTATAAACTTCCTCAACGTCTTTTTCAGTTGCATCATTCTTAAAGTTTACCGTTTTAGAAACCGCATTGTCAACGTGCTTTTGAAATGCCGCCTGCATCTTAATATGCCAAAAAGGTGATATATCATGAGCCGTCACAAATACTTTTTTAACATCTTCCGGTATCTCGGAAATATGTGCTAAAGAACCTTCTTCCGCAATTTTTTTCATGAGTTCTTCAGAATAGAATCCTCTTTCTTTTGCTATCTGTTTGAAATAAGGATGAACCTCCAAAAGTTTATCTTTATCCATAACATTTCTTACAAAGGATATGGCAAACAATGGTTCAATACCACTGCTGACACCAGCTATGATGCTTATTGTTCCTGTAGGAGCAATTGTAGTCGTTGTAGCATTTCTCATTTTAATATTTTTATCTTTATATATACTTAAGTCATAAGCAGGAAATGTTCCTCTTTTTTCTGCTAATTCCATTGATTTCTTTTTAGATTTTTCATCAATATATTTCATTAATTTGTCTGCAAGATCTACGGCCTTTTGAGAATTATAAGGTACATTCAAATAAAACAACAAATCTGCAAAACCCATTATCCCCAAGCCTATCTTTCTCGTTTTCTTCGTCATTTCATCTATTTCTGTCAAAGGATATTTATTCATATCTATCACATTATCTAAAAAATGTACTGCAATATCTACTGTTTCTCCAAGTTTTTCATAGTCAATTTCATAATTGTCTCCAACTTTTTTTATCATTGCAGCCAAATTAATAGATCCAAGGTTACATGATTCAAATGGAAGAAGAGGTTGTTCTCCGCATGGATTTGTGCTTTCTATTTCCCCAAGTTTACGAACAGGATTAGATTCATTTATCCTATCTAAAAATATTATCCCCGGTTCTCCTGTACTCCAAGCCATTGAAACTATATATTTAAATACTTCTCTTGCGTTTAACTTCTTTACAGATTTACGAGTATGAGGATCTATAAGATCATAATCCTCTCCCTTTTCTACTGCTCTCATAAATTTTTCAGTAATTCCTACACTTATATTAAAATTGGTTATTTCTCTCGTATCACTTTTACATTGAATAAATTCCATGATATCAGGATGATCTACCCTTAATATTCCCATGTTTGCACCTCTTCTGGTGCCTCCCTGTTTTACCGCCTCTGTAGCAGCATTAAAGACTTTCATAAAGCTTACAGGTCCTGAGGCTACTCCTCCTGTAGATCTGACTGTCGAGCCTTTCGCTCTTAATCTCGAAAAACTGAATCCGGTTCCTCCTCCGCTTTTATGTATCAATGCGGCATTTTTTATAGAACTAAATATTCCCTCCATGGAATCTTCTACCGGAAGAACAAAGCAAGCGGAAAGCTGCCCCAATTCTTTGCCTGCATTCATAAGAGTAGGAGAATTAGGTATGAATTTAAGACTGCTCATTACCTCATAAAACTCATCCCTTATTTTTTCTATTTCCTCGCCATCATATAACTTATCAGCCGAAGCAACAAAATCTGCAACTCTCCTAAACATCTCATGAGGAGTCTCCATTAAATTTCCGTTTTCATCTTTTAACAAATATCTTCTTTCTAATACTCTGATAGCGTTTTTTGATAATTCCATTTATGCACCTCTATTCTACTATATTTAGTGGATTATATATTTATATGCACTACTTATTGTATCACTCTTTCGATTATCCGTAAAAGATATTATTTCTTTAATTCATACTTAATTCGTTAATATATGATGATTAAAACGATTTTCTTAATTGTAACAAGCATTTAATTATTTTCTCTTAAGTAAGCACTTTTAGTATAATTATTTGATGCGTTCCAAAAAATCCATTCCTCTATATTATTATCGTAACAGGCTTTTTTCTGTTTATTAATTTCGTCTGGGCCATAGGTCCTATAATTTGTTCCATATTCTTTTTTCAGCCAAGGAGCGGAAAAATCTTGAAGCCAGGGCCTAATAATACTCTTTCTTTCACTTTTCATATTTTTTATTCTGTTCTGTGCAGTCTCCAGACTCCTATTTACAATGGCGTAAGGCTGAGAATTGGGATACTTAATTCCATAGGTTCCTAAATAATAATGGGAAGGATAAACCATGGGACATAATATGTCTACGCTATTTGCTAAAATTTCTAAACTTTGTCCTAATCCCATATCTCCCGAAGATGTCGTTACCAGTCCAAATATGTCTGCAGATACATACACTCCGAGAGGTTCTAATCTTTGTCTGGCATATTGAAGAAATTCTCCTATAACCTGCGCCATATTTCTACCCTCTGTTCCTTTGCCATAATCGATATTTTTAACATTTCCATCCGAAGGAAATCTCACGTAATCAAACTGAACCTCTTTAAATCCCATTAATGCAACCTTTTCTGCAATTTCAACAGGATATTCCCAAGACTCTTTATTATAGGGATTAAGCCAAGCATCGCCTTTATTATCCAACCATACCTTTCCATTTTTAGATTTTATGGATAAATCAGGTCTTTTCAAAGCCATTAGTCTATCTTTAAATGTAACTATTCTGGCAATAGGATAAATATTATTTTTTCTCAATATATCCATAAATTCATTCAAATCTTTTACTTTTATATTTTCACATGCCCCAACCTCCTGAGCAAGTTTTATGTCCAAATCAAAAGTCAATTCTCCCGTATCATCTTTGACATCAATAACTACCGCATTTACTTCCGTCTCATTAATAAATTTTATTAGTTTATTAAATTTCTCTTTAAATCCGGCTGTATTCCCTGTAATATAAATTCCCTTCACTTTTATTTTATCTTTATATGATGCCCAATTAGTTTGGGGTTGAAAAAAATAATCTTTTTTCTTTGTATATGTATAAGACATCTTTTCATTTTTTTCGGAATTGCTACGTCCTTTCCCGATTAAAATGCATATTAATATTAATATAATTACAAGAATTATCTTTTGATAATCTTTCACTTCTACACCTCATTATATAAGTTCTGATTTTATTAATACCCTTAACATTTTAATATATTTAATATTTTCTTTCAAATTTTCAAACTTTTCTGCATATATAGTACAATTCTCTATACACCTTATATAATAATAAAACAAAAGCCCTACTTCGATAACCTTTATACGAAATAGAGCTTCTTTATCTG
>ENA-UOOK01000792-UOOK01000792.1-fermentation-metagenome-genome-assembly--contig:-NODE-792-length-42139-cov-5.583642_pt1 | contig 42139 bp, 35 predicted proteins | sample MGYA00245777_ERZ724023 | MGnify/ENA primary metagenome ERZ724023 (study PRJEB28704, sample SAMN03018312) | fermentation metagenome | biome: anthropogenic terrestrial biome; feature: soil; material...
TGTCGAATGAGCCTTTAGATACTCCTCCAAGTAAATGCTTTTTCATTAAAACACCTTTGTAAGACAAAATTGCCCTAGTGGTGTCAGTAGGTTGTGCGCCTTTTTGTAGCCAGTCCAGTGCTTTCTCGAAGTCTAGATCGATAACAGCAGGATTAGAAACTGGATTATAAGATCCAATCCTTTCAATGTACTTGCCATCTCGTGGCGCCCTACTATCCGCAACAATGATATGGTAAAAAGGAGCCCTTTTCCTACCATGGCGGCTTAGTCTGATTTTTACAGGCATACTTAAACGCTTTTTTAGTTAAACCCACTTTTTTATTTGCCGCGCAAAGATAATGCTTTTTTATTAATTATCAGAGTTTTTATGCCTTTTATTGTTTTTGTATTGAAAAACTAGAATTCACTTTTTTTTAGAAAAATCACACTTCAGCAAACCAGCAAAAACACTGTAATATAGACGCATACGTTAATTATGCAATAGTTTTCAACATCAACAAATTTTGGCCCTAGATTAGTTAACTTTGTGGAAATAGCAATATCGCAGTATTCAATTCGCAATATTTTAATTATCAACCATGAGCAAATTTGTACACCTTCACGTCCATTCGCAATTCTCAATTCTCGATGGTGCTTCATGGCATCGAGCAGATTATTATTATCTGCTGCTGGACTTTTTGCCTTATTGTGAGACCCGTCTGCGCGCGAATCAGGATTATCTGAGAGACCGGATGAAATTCACCAGAAAATGCCTTTTAAACATTGCTCATGCGGGGGTGTTTTCCAGCGACCGTACTGTTTCACAGTATGCGAAAGAAATTTGGAACCTTTAATTGACTAGATTTTTATACCTTTTTAAAGTGATTTTAGAGTATTTTGATTGCTTGTTAAAAGCAGCTTCAATTTTGTGAGATTTGGCAAAATCAGCAGAAAATTTTATTGACTTTTTACAAGAAAGTGTTAAAATGAAACGGCTAATGGAAAAGAGAAGCAATATCTAAAAAAGAGAAGAAGAGGTGTTTATATGACAAGTCAACAGATTATAGCGATTGTAATTTTTCTGGTGACAATGGTTGCTGTCATGACAGAAAAAGTTCATCGTGCTGTAGCGGCAATGGCTGGTGCGGTCCTGATGATTTTGTTTCATATTTTGGATTTAAGCGACTGCGTTTCTCATGTAGATGTAAATACGCTTGGCGTATTGGTCGGAATGATGATTTTTGTGGCTGTGGTTAAAAAATCCGGTATTTTTGAGTATGTGGCAATTAAATCAGCAAAGCTTGCAAAAGGAAAGCCCTGGCGAATCATGGTATCGTTTGTCCTGATAACGGCGATCCTTTCTGCATTCTTGGATAACGTGACAACGGTTCTTTTGGTAGGACCAATGACTTTGGCGATTACCGGAATTTTGGGAATTAATCCGATTCCATATATGATTTCGGAAATTCTGGCTTCTAATATGGGTGGTACCGCAACCCTGATCGGTGATCCGCCAAATATTATGATTGGCAGTGCTGCTGGACTTGGATTTTCAGATTTTTTGGCAAATACAGGCGTTCCGGTTGCGATTACCCTTGCATTAACGCTGCTATGTTTTCGGTTTCTCTATGTAAAAGAGATGCAGGTCGATCAGGGAGCAATGGATAAAGTGATGGGTTTGGACGAAAATGTGGCCATTCATGATAAGACGTTGATGATTAAGAGTCTTGTTGTGATGGCTTTAGTCGTTCTCGGATTTATTCTGCATAGTCAGACGGGCGTTGAATCCGGGGTTGTCGCGCTGACGGGCGCTGTTGTAATTTTACTGATTGGAAAACAGGATGCAGAAGACATCATTCTAAGTGTGGAATGGTCAACCATTCTATTCTTTATCGGGCTGTTTGTAGTGGTCGGCGGTTTACAGGAAGTCGGCGTTATCAATATGCTGGCTCAGATGATGGTCAATGCAACGCAGGGGAATATGACAATGAGTTTGCTGATCGTTCTCTGGGCTTCTGCACTTATTTCGGCATTCTTGGATAATATTCCCTTTGTTGCAACAATGATTCCGCTCATTCTAACGATGGGACAAAGCGGCATGAATATTACACCATTGTGGTGGGCGCTTTCTCTGGGGGCGTGCCTCGGCGGCAATGGTACATTGATTGGAGCTTCTGCCAACGTGGTGCTTTCCAGTATTAGTACGAAAAACGGTTATCCGATTACTTTTAAGAGTTTTACAAAAATAGGCTTCCCGATTATGCTGATGTCAATTGCAGTCAGCACAGTCTGGCTGCTGCTGCGGTTTGCTTAAAAAGCGAGCCAATCAAGGAAAGGAGTAGTTACGAATTATGAACTGCAATTCGATTAATGGAGATGTTATCGACTTGACGCTGCGGCTGATGGGTGCGACCCAAATTCGGGAATTCCCTAGTTTTATGCATATTGTGGATTTCAATTTGGGAGACGGTGTGATGGTAACATATGTCTTCAATATTACACGTGAGGATAAATATTTTTTGCAGCGGGTGAGACCTTATGCAATTTCTCACGGAAAGTTTGCTAATGTACAGGAAATTATTGCATTTATCAAGGATGATATTGAAAAATTCCGAAATGCAAAAAAGAGCCGAAATTTTCCTGAATTTCTCGAAATTTTCGAGAAAGAACATCAGTTTTTAGAGGATATGGAAGACCTGTTTTTGACACATAATATTGATAAGGCAATGTTGGAAGAGATTAAAGATGATATGCAGCTTGTCATGAAGAAAGTGCAGAAGGTTGAGGCACCTGAACTTCTGGAATTACAACAGACGCATCCTCATGTGGACATTGAAAAGTAAAGGTGTCTGTGAATGAGGGACAATAGGATATTTGAAAACGGGATGTGATAGGGATGAATGAAGAACAATTTTCAAGGACGGAATTACTGATTGGTCAATCAGCAATCAAAAAGCTTCACCAATCTTCTGTGATTATTTTTGGGGTCGGCGGAGTTGGAGGTTATGCAGCGGAAGCCCTCTGCCGCAGCGGAATTGGTTCATTGACTTTGGTGGACCCGGATACCGTCAGTATTTCGAATCTGAATCGCCAGATTATAGCAACTTATCAGACGCTGAATCAGCCGAAAACTGAAATGATGGCCAAGCGCCTTCTTTCTATCAATCCGGCTGCTTCTGTCTTTTCAATTCCTAAATTTTATCAGGCGGAAAATGCGGAGGAATTTCCACTGGATTCCTATGATTATGTCATTGACTGCATTGATACGGTATCCAGTAAGCTGTTGTTGGTGCAAAATGCTAAAAAGGCAGGGACACCGATTATTAGTTCTATGGGTGCAGGAAATAAATTGGATCCGACCGCATTTCGAGTGGGAGATATCTACGAAACAAAAGTATGTCCGCTTGCCAGAGTGATGCGCCGAGAGTTAAGACAGAGAGGAATTGCCTCTTTAAAAGTCGTCTATAGCACAGAGCCGCCAAGAACACCCTTACAGAGTAATGAACCAGCAGCCCCTGGAAAGCGGCAGACACCTGGCAGCATGCCATTTGTTCCTTCTACAGCAGGATTGGTTTTGGCGAGTGCGGTTGTGCAGGACCTGACACAGGCATGGTAGATATTGCATTAATAATTTTATATTAGTAAATATGGTATTATGATTTGAGATACTGCAGAGAAATATTTTATCAGTTTCTGTTTTATAATTCCAATTAAGAACATTAATTCTTTAAGTTTGTACTATCATTTTACAAGGGTTTTGTTATAAAAAGTTTATATAAAGGTTAAAAATAAAATATTTGTATTAACTAAATAAAAATGATTGGATGGAACAGAATGGGATTACAAAATGTCATGATGCTCCTGTGCGGACTTGGACTCTTCCTTTATGGTATGAATCTGATGGGTGAAGGACTGGAACTTGCCGCCGGGTCGAAGCTCAAAAACATGATCGAGCGCCTGACTACAAATCGCTATGTTGGTGCATTAGTAGGATTAGCGGTTACCGCCGTTATTCAGAGTTCCTCGGCAACTACCGTAATGGTGGTCGGTTTTGTTAATGCTGGTGTGATGTCGCTTTCCCAAGCAGCCGGCGTAATTATGGGCGCTAATATTGGGACAACGGTTACAGGGCTTTTGATTGCAATTCGTCTGAATGATTTAGCTCCAATTGCAATCTTTTTGGGCGTGATTGGCGTTCTGTTTATTAAGAAGCACAATCGCAAACATATTGCGCAAATTATTTTAGGATTTGGCATTTTGTTTTTCGGCATGACAAATATGAGTACAGCGATGGCTCCTCTGGCTCAGGATCAAGGTTTCTGCAATCTTCTTGCCAGCTTGAGAAATCCGCTGTTAGGCCTCTTGGTTGGTTTGGGTGTTACGGCAATTATTCAAAGCTCATCTGCTTCCATCGGTGTCTTGCAGGCATTGGCGTCTTCTGGCGCCATCGGATTGGGTTCTGCAGTATATGTCATTTTTGGTCAGAATATTGGTACCTGTGCAACGGCTTTGCTGGCTTCTATTGGTACGACAAAGACTGCACGGCGTACAGCAATTGTACATTTGCTTTTTAATGTAATTGGTGCTGTTGCTTTTACCCTGATTTCTTATTTTACTCCTTTTGTGTCGGTGATTGAGGGCTTTGCGCCGGACAACCCAATGATGCAGATTTCGTTAGTGCATATTTGCTTTAATGTGACGACAACGGCAGTTTTACTTCCGCTCTCCAATCACCTTGTAAATCTTGCTTGCCGTCTGGTACCCGGAGTAGACCAAAAACTCGAAGCAAGACGGCTGCAGTATCTGGACGAGCGTATTTTAAATACACCTCCAGTGGCAGTTAGCCAAGTGATCAAAGAAGTCATCCGTATGTCACAAATTGCACGCTCAAACTTCCTTTTGAGTATGGATATGATTTATAAACGTGATGCGGATCGTATACCGGAACTGGAAGAAAATGAATCCATTCTTAACTTTTTGAATAAAGAAATTACTGCTTATCTGGTAAAGATCAATGGATTAGAGCTGGAAGATCAGGACCGTGAAACAATTGGCGCGATGTATCATGTGGTAAATGACATCGAAAGAATTGGCGATTACAGCGAAAACATTTCGGAAGAAGCTCAAATTGTAGCAGATGGGAAAGCGATTATGAGTGATGCGGCAATAGCGGAACTCAAACAACTGCAGGAAAAAGTGTTAACAGTATTTGATTCTTCTATAGAGCTTTTTGCAGACGGCGGTTCGAAGCAGGATCTTGGATTTGTAGTTAACAAAACAGAAGAACAAGTGGACGAGTTAACAGAATATCTTAAAGTGAACCATATTGAACGTCTTAAGAGTGGAGAGTGTTCCCCTCAGTCTGGTTCGGTTTATAATGATTTGCTGATTAATTTGGAGAGAATTGCAGATCATGCTACTAATGTGGCATTTTCGGTCCATACCGGAAAACCTTTGGCGAAGTTGCCGGAATTAGCCATGGCAGGAACTGCAGCGAAATAATTCTTACAAATAAAGGGACAGGATGAAAGATGGTTCGTTCTGTCTCTTTCTCTTTTTATTTTATGAAATTCATGGTACAATAAAGCTGATAATTGATTTCGTAAAAGGGAGGCGAAAAATTGAAATTCTACTTTAGGCGTGACAGCGGAGATAACATGGCGTATTGCGTTTATGAGGAAAGTGGGAAACCGGCTTTTTTGATTAAAACCAATGGGCAGCAGCTGGGGCTCAGATTGATTATAACGACGCCACAAGAGATACCAGTTGCCAGACTTCGTATTTTGGGAATGAGAGAACTTTATCATTGTGGGATTTCAATAGAAGGGCAGACTGGAATGCAGGTCGTTTTAAATCCGGTTTCCAGACAGCATCCGGTTCGTATCCGGGGAAGAGATTGGAGATTTCGTGGGAATCTCATTGATCGCAGTTTTGATTTTGTGGATTCTAGTACGTCATTGATCATGACACATTCGTCGGCTTACGGCGTTTCTGGAAATGATTATGTGATTGTTGTGCCAGATGAACGTCATGCCTTGGAAGCTGTCTGCATCGCTGCTGCAGTGGATTGTCAAGAACAGATTTTGCAGCCTGCGCCGCTTCCCGTATAACTTTTTAAAAATTTTGCATGCATTTGTCTTATAACAGGGGGCTCTCAGTAAAATGAGAGCCCCCTGTATTTTAACGTCATTCATAGATTTACTGGTTTATTAATATTCAATACTTTTGATGGCTGGGACGTCTTTTAACAACTTAATAACGTCTTCAGCATTATAAGCGGCCGGATAACGAACTAGAAGCGCAATTTCGAGCTTTTGTGGGGAGAGCCGCTTTGTCTGAAGACTGGTAATTTCGATGTGGTGCCTTTCGAAAATTTCTGAAAATAAAGTATGAATATCTTCATCGGTCGAGACTTCAAGAACCAGTTTTTCAAAAATGGGTTCTTGAGAAACTTTTTTATTGTGAAGTAAAAATAACTGGACAGCTACAATTAAAATAGAAGCGGCAATGCCTAGAAGATACATGCCTGCACCAAGTGCACAGCCGACCCCCACGGTTGCCCATAACCCGGAGGCAGTTGTAACTCCGGTAACATTTTCTTTTCGAACAAAAATGACGCCGGCGCCGAGAAATCCGATAGCGGTGACAACACCCGCTGTAATTCTGGATGGATCAAGCGAAATTCCTTTCTCGCCGATCAGGTCGGAAAATCCATATTTAGAAGTCAGAGTCATCAGGGCAGAAGCCATTGCAACAACGGCGTGAGTGCGCATCCCGACTGTTTTAGTATGATTGGAGGATTGGTCATGGCCAATTATACAGCCGCATAAAGCTGCCAAAAACAAACGCAGTAAATATTCTCCCTGAATGATCCAAAAATTCTCCTCCATCGTGGTGACCTCCTTTTATATTTTTCTATATTATAACATGGTTTGAGAGAATTTGTGCTAAGTAATCGAATCTTGACACAGATCTGTTTTTCGCGTATAATACTTAATATTATTGAGGACAATATTAAATGATATACAAAGACAAAGATGGGGAAAAAGGCAAAAGATTTCTATTTTCAGAAAGTCGGCGGATGATGTGAGCCGATATTGTGCTTTTGCGAATCAGTCGCCCCGGAGTTGTTTCGCTGAATCAACATTAAGCGAGACCGAATGAAAGACTTTCGCGTTAAGAAAGAGAGGGCTTTCAAAGCCGAATGCGGGTGGTACCGCGGATCTTTTGTTACAGATTCGCCCCGGATACAGAAAAAACTGTATCCGGGGTTTTTATTTTTAAGGATTAATTTATAAAAAGTGGTTGGAGGAATAACTGATGAGCAGAGATATCGCAAAGTCTTATGATCCCGGAGAAGTGGAAGATCGAATCTACGATTTCTGGGAGAAGGGAAATTATTTTCATGCGGAACCTGATCCAAAGAAAGAGCCGTATACGATTGTGATTCCGCCACCAAATATTACGGGACAACTTCATATGGGGCATGCCATGGATGAGACGCTCCAAGATGTTCTGATTCGCTGGCGTCGGATGCAGGGACGCTGTGCATTGTGGCTCCCCGGAACGGACCATGCTTCTATTGCAACCGAAGCAAAAATTGTGGAAGCAATGCGCAAAGAGGGAATTACAAAAGAAGAAATTGGACGGGAAGCATTTTTAGAGCGTGCATGGGCTTGGAAGGAAAAGTTTGGCGGAAGAATTGTCGAACAGCTTCGTAAATTAGGCTCTTCCTGTGATTGGCAGCGCGAACGTTTTACGCTGGACGAAGGCTGCAGTAAAGCGGTACGGGAAGTCTTTGTGCGCCTTTATGAAAAAGGCTTGATCTATCGCGGAGAACGGATTATTAACTGGTGCCCGCACTGCAAGACTTCTATTTCTGATGCAGAAGTGGAGTTCAGCGAAAAAGACGGGTCTTTCTGGCATGTTCGTTATCCATTTAAAGACGGCAGCGGCTATCTGGAGTTTGCGACGACTCGTCCGGAAACAATGCTGGGAGATACGGCGGTAGCGGTGCATCCAGAAGACGATCGTTATCGTGATTTGGTTGGCAAGACGCTGATTTTGCCGCTTGTCGGCAGAGAGATTCCGGTCATTGCGGACGAATACGTTGAGCGGGATTTCGGAACCGGTGTTGTGAAAATTACACCTGCCCATGATCCGAACGACTTTGAAGTTGGCCTGCGGCATCATCTTCCGGTCATCAATATTATGAATGATGATGGTTCCATCAATGAAAACGGCGGCAAATACTGCGGAATGAGTGGGATGGAAGCTCGTAAGCAGATTGTCAAAGAACTTGACGAACAAGGATACCTTGTCAGCATTGAGCCGATCAAGCATAATGTGGGCACTTGTTATCGCTGCCATACTGTGATTGAACCGCGGGTGAGCAAGCAGTGGTTTGTGAAGATGGAACCTCTTGCAAAACCGGCCATTGAGGCGGTGCGCAGCCATGAAGTTCGTTTTATCCCGGAACGTATGGAAAAAGTTTATTATAATTGGATGGAAAACATCAAGGATTGGTGTATTTCCCGTCAGCTCTGGTGGGGACATCGGATTCCGGCATGGTATTGTGATGACTGCGGAGAAGTTACGGTAGCTCGTGAAACGCCGAGTGCTTGTTCAAAATGCGGCAGTAAGCATCTACATCAAGATGAGGATACGCTCGATACATGGTTCAGCTCTGCTTTATGGCCGTTCAGCACGCTTGGGTGGCCGGATCAGACAGAAGATCTTAAATATTTTTATCCGACCAATACATTGGTGACCGGCTATGATATTATTTTCTTCTGGGTTGCAAGAATGATTTTCTCCGGAATTGAGGATATGGGAGAAGTACCATTTAAAACTGTCTTTTTCCACGGACTTGTTCGGGATTCGCAGGGTCGTAAGATGAGTAAGTCTCTGGGGAACGGAATTGACCCGTTGGAAGTGATCCAGAAATACGGTGCTGATGCTTTGCGCTTTACGCTGGTAACGGGAATCAGCCCCGGAAATGATACTCGCTTTTCGGCTGAGCGTGTGGAAGCAAGCCGTAATTTTGCAAATAAGATCTGGAATGCTGCCCGTTTTACACTGATGAATATTGATGGGTATGAAGTGCCAAATTGCCTTCCGGAAACGTTGACAATAGAAGACAAGTGGATTTTGAATTCCTTCAATCAGCTGTGCCTCCAAGTGAATGATAATCTGGAAAAGTTTGAGTTGGGTATCGCGGCGCAGAAACTTCACGATTTTATCTGGGATCAGTTCTGTGATTGGTATGTGGAAATTTCTAAAATCCGCTTGCAGGGAGACGATGAAAAAGCAGCGCAGAATGTGCGTCAGGTGCTCTGCTGGGTGCTGACCAAAACTTTAGCGCTTCTTCACCCGTTTATGCCGTATCTGACGGAGGAAATCTGGCAGAGTTTACCGCATAAGGGAGAAGCTCTTGTGGTTGCAGAATATCCGCAGTATGACAAGAGCCTTTCATTCCCGACAGAGGCTGCACAGATGGAAATCGTCATGGATGCCGTGCGTGCCATTCGTAACCGCCGCAGTGAGATGAATGTTCCGCCAAGCAGAAAGGCGAAGCTTTATATTGCAACAGCGCAGAAGGCAGAATTCGAAGCGGGAACCAAAGTGTTTGAGCGCCTTGCTTCTGCAAGTTCCATCGAGGTCTCAGATTCATTTGATCTTGCCGGGGCTGTTACGATCGTCACCAGCCATGCGAAAATTTATATCGAAATGGACGAACTGGTGGATCGTAAGGCTGAGATTAGCCGTTTGAAAAAGGAATTGGAAACTGTTACGAAAGGCTATAACAGCGCGAAAGCGAAGCTTAATAATGAGAAATTTATGCAGAAAGCACCGCAGAATGTAATTGATGGTGTGCATGACAATATGGAAAAATTAGAAAAACGTATGACGCTGATTCAGTCCAGTCTTTCTGCGTTGCAGTAAGTAAAAAGGAGGAGAAATTTTCGATGACCTACGAACAGGCGGTGGAGCAGATCGATTCTCTGCCGCGCTTTGGGTTAACGCCGGACCTCGATCATATGCGGATTTTGCTGTCACGAATCGGAAATCCGCAAAATGCGCTGCAATTTATTCATGTGGCCGGGACGAATGGCAAGGGTTCAACTTGTGCGATGATCGCTTCTGTTTTGCGTAAATCTCACTATCGGGTCGGCTTGTTTATTTCTCCTCATATCAGTGATTTTTGCGAGCGAATTCAGGTAAACGGGGGCATGATTTCGCATCGGAATTTGGTTCAGCTAACGGAAGACCTCATGACGATTGTAAGACAGCTTGCTGACGAAGGAATCATCATCACGGAATTTGAGATGATTACCGCGATGGGACTTTGGTGGTTTCAGCAGCAAAAATGTGAGATCGTTGTTTTGGAAGTTGGCCTTGGGGGACGTCTTGACGCGACAAATGTAATTGAAAAACCACTTTGCTCTGTCATTACACACCTTGCTTTGGATCATACTTCGATTCTTGGAGATACAATCGGGCAGATTGCCTATGAAAAATGCGGGATTATCAAAGAAGGCGGCGTGACGGTCTGCTATCCGGAACAGGAGCCTCAAGCAATGGAGGTCATCCGAAAGATTGCTGAGGAGCGGCATAACCGCCTGATCGTTGCAGATCCTTCCGAGATTCAGCTTCTTTCAGAGGAATTGTCCGGTACGGTTTTTGGATATCGCGGCATGATGATTCATCTTCCGCTTTTAGGAGATCATCAGATTCGAAACGCATGTACGGTACTCGCTGTACTCCGTTATCTGAAAGAAGATATTCAGATGCATATTAGTGAGCATAGTTTAACTGCCGGATTTTTAGCAGTATCGATGCCTGCGCGGTTTGAAATTATTCGGGAAAGGCCGCTTTGTATTTTGGATGGCGGTCATAATCCGGATGGTATGCAGTCCCTTGCAAGAGCACTCAAAAGATATCTGCCCGGAAAGCGGTTAGTCGCCGTAACAGGGATGATGAAGGATAAAGATGTGCTCCATGCGATTGAAACATGCAAAGATGTTTTTAGCGAAGTAATTACGCTTCCGGTGGAAAGTCCGCGGTCTATGTCGGCCGAGGAGCTTGCGGAATGCTGGAGAAAGATCGGCGTTTCAGCTCAGGTGGGGGAGTATCCCGAACAGGCTATCGCTATGGCGGTGGACATGGCAGGAAAGGATGGCGCCACGGTGATCTGTGGGTCTCTGTATCTTGCGGGAGAACTGCGTCGAACGGCGATCGACCTCCTGAGATTGCTGTAAAGTTAATTAAGAAAATTTGTATAAAAAAGGCCATGAGCCGGTATCAAACGAGGGAAATACCAACTCATGGCCTTTTTATTTTATGATTTTAATTTTTTACTTATGTTTGGAACTTTATTAGTCCTGGAAAAGCGGTGTTGAAAGATAGCGGTCTCCGGTATCAGGCAAAAGAGCAACAATGGTCTTGCCTTCATTTTCGGGACGCTGAGCAAGTTCCAGTGCGGCAGATACGGCAGCACCAGAAGAAATACCAACGAGAAGACCTTCTTTTTTAGCGAGTTCTTTGCCGATGATGAAGGCATCTTCATTTTCGACCGCAATGATTTCGTTGTAAATTTTAGTATCCAGAGTATCAGGAACAAATCCGGCGCCGATTCCCTGAATCTTGTGCGGACCGCCGTGACCTTTGCTTAAAACCGGGCTGGAAGCCGGCTCGACTGCAATCACCTGTACGTTCGGATTTTGCTCCTTCAGGTATTTTCCGGTTCCAGAAAGAGTTCCGCCGGTACCGACACCTGCGATAAAGAAATCCACTTTTCCATCGGTGTCTGCCCAGATTTCAGGGCCGGTCGTTTCGTAATGAGCAGCAGGGTTAGACGGGTTTACAAACTGCCCCGGAATATAGGCATTTGGAATCGTTTTTGCAAGCTCATCTGCTTTTGCAATCGCGCCTTTCATTCCGGCGGCACCATCAGTTAACACAAGTTCTGCACCGTAGGCTTTTAAAAGGCTGCAGCGCTCTATGCTCATTGTCTCCGGCATTGTCAAAATGATTCGATATCCACGCGTAGCTGCAACGCTGGCAAGACCAATACCAGTATTGCCGCTGGTTGGCTCAATGATTACAGAGTCAGCCTTGAGTTTTCCGGAGTCTTCTGCATCTTTGATCATGCGCAGTGCAATACGGTCTTTTACACTTCCTGCGGGATTTAAATATTCCAGTTTTGCAAGAATGTGTGCCTTTAGGTGATGGACTTTTTCAAAATTGGTCAATTCCAAAAGCGGTGTTTTTCCAACCAACTCGGTTAGACTTTTATAAATTTTTGCCATTGCAATCCCTCCAACATATTATTCATATATGATTAGTATGTATTAATAATATCACCTTTTTCAGAATTGTCAATAGCTTTTTTTGAAATAATCAGTAAATTTAAAAGAAGAAGAGTTAGAAACGAAAAGCGGTCATGAATTCTGATGAATATTGCTTGTTCACGCTTTTGAAACATGATATAATAAATTGTTATAAAGAAAGGGTGCATTGTAATCACGATCGGATAGTAAGGATTGATGGTGTATTCTTAAAAATTTACAGCACCGATTTTTGGCTAAAATAGGTGCTTTTTATGATTTCGGAATGATGAGAGAGGCTTTTTGGATGGATAGTTTTTGGGTTGCGCTAAATGCAGTAATGCCATTTTTGCTGTATATTGCTTTTGGATACGGAGTTCAGCATACAAAATTGGTAGATGAAGAGTTTTTAAATCGACTGAATGCGATGGTTTTTAAATGTTTCTTCCCAATTTTGATGTTTTATAATGTTTATAAAACAAAAGCGGGATTTCAGCTTGATACAAACTTGGTTATTTACGCATTGCTTAGTTTATTGATTGTTGTGGTATTGCTCGTTTTGATTGTACCACGGCTGGTGAAAGAGAATCCGGTACGCGGCGTCGTGATTCAAGCAATTTACCGCAGTAATTTTGTGCTATTTGGTGTGGCATTGACGGTTTCTGTTTATGGAGAAGATCAAGCTTCTTTAGCCGCTATTTTAGTTTCTATTGTGATTCCTGCTTATAATGTAATTGCCGTTATTGTTTTCGAAATGTTTCGCGGAAGAAAACCGAATCCAAAACAGTTAATTAAGAATATCATTACAAATCCGCTGATTCTAGGTGCTTTATGTGGACTTGCATTTTATCTTTTGGGGATTCATCTCCCGGATGCTCTCGAAAAAACAGTTGCACAATTTTCTGACCTGACGACTCCGATAGCATTATTTACATTAGGAGGTACGCTGCATTTTTCCGATATGGCTCGTAATGCGAAAGTGTTGACAATTGGACTTCTTACAAAATTGATTTTGCTTCCGGCAGTCATTCTAGGAATTGCTGTTGTGATTGGTTTTCGGGGACCGGAGCTTTTCGAGTTACTTGTTATGTATGGTGCACCAGTTGCAACGGCATCCTATGCAATGGCACAGAACATGGGTGGAGATGGAAAACTGGCAGGGCAGTTTGTAGTGATTAGTACAGTGGCTTCGGTTCTTACGATCTTTTTCTGGATTTTTTCACTTAGAAACATGCAGCTCATTTAACTTAAGATTAAAGTTAAGAGTACAAGAAAGAAAAATAATATGAAGCAGAAATGGCTGACTAAAGGGACGATAGCGGTGCTTTTAATAGCATTTTTGACGGGATGTTCCGAACAGGCTTCCCCATCAGAGAGTGCGGCAATTTTGTCCTCTTTTATGACGCCATCACAAGAAATTTCTTCTGCAGAATCGGCTGCTCCGAACGTGAATTCAGAATCGGAAACGGTGACGCCGGAATCTGAGGCGAAGAAAAAGCTTTCTCAAATGACCTTGGAGCAAAAGGTCGGGCAGCTGTTTTTTCTTTGTTATCGTAAAGATGCTGACGGGAATAATCTTTTAAAGCTTGATGAAGCTTCACAAAAGCAAATTCAGAATATTCAGCCGGGAGGAATTGCGTTCTTTGACGAAAATATTAGTACAGTAGAGGGAGTACGCAGCTATATTCAAATGGCAGAAAGTCGAGAGACGCTGCCCCCGTTTATTTCGATTGATCAGGAAGGCGGCCTTATTCAGAGAATCAAAAATACGGATTCTATTCCGGCAACGAATGTACCGCCAATGATGGAAGTAGGCAATACCGGCGATACAGCTTTGGCAAGAAAGATCGGGAATGTTTTAGGCAGTGAACTTTCTGTATTTGGCTTTAATTTGGATTTTGCGCCGGATTGCGATGTCTTTTCCAATCCCAATAATACCGTGATCGGCAACCGTTCTTTTTCAAGTGACCCGAATGTGGTTGCATCCATGTCAATCGCAGTCAGCAATGGATTGCGGGATACGGGAATGATCCCCGTTATAAAGCATTTTCCGGGGCATGGGGATACAGATGCGGATACGCATGTAGGATATGCGGTTTCGAATAAAACCAAGGCAGAGCTGGAGCAAACAGAATTGGTGCCTTTTAGAGAGCAGATTCGATCTGGAGCAGAAATGATTATGGTGGCACATATCAGCCTGCCGCAGATCAACGGAGATAATACACCGGCTACGCTTTCTCAATCGATCGTTACAGGAATTTTAAGGGATAAGTTTGGATTTCATGGGGTCGCAGTCACCGATGCAATGGATATGGGAGCAATCACCGAAAATTACACTTCGGCGGAAGCGGCTACGATGGCGCTGAAGGCCGGAATGGATATGATTTTGATGCCGAAAGATCCAGAGAAAGCCTATCAGGCTATCTTGGAAGCCGTGCAGAATGGCACGATTTCACAAGAACGCCTTGACACCTCAGTGCTGAGAATTTTGAAGCTAAAATACCAATATCATTTGTTTGATAGCAAAAAGCTTTTCGACTCGAGTATTCTTGGCTGTGAAGAGCATCAAAAAGTCGTTCAGCAGGTGACAGGCTGATAGAAGTGTTTAAAATCTGGTGTTCATTTTAAAGAAAGAGATTCAGTGTAAGCTGGATCTCTTTTTATGACGGGATAGCGTTTATATTTTTGATTTTTTTAGGGGAATAGAGTATAATTTTAAGCAATATAGCGATGACTGGAGGATTTTAAAATGCAGCAAATTCCAATTGTAATTGTCGGAGGGGGAGCTTCCGGCCTTTTCTGCGCGGTACAAATTGCAGAGAAACTTGGCGGAAAAAACATTTTGATTTTGGAAGCCGGAAAACGGGTTGGCACAAAGTTACTCGCTACCGGGAATGGGCACTGCAATCTTACAAACCTTCTGGCGTCGCAGGAACACTATCATGGAGATGTCAAAAAAGCAGAAGTGCTTTTGCAAAAATATTCGCCCGAAACCGTTATCGAATCATTTCGAAAAATCGGGCTTCTCTGCCGAGAAGAGGGAGAAGGGCGCGTTTATCCCTACAGCATGCAGGCTTCTTCGGTTTTGAATCTTCTGCGTGCCCGTCTTGAGTCACTGGGCGTACGCGAATGCTGTGAATTTGAAGTGGTTGGAATTCAAAAAGATGGGGATGGTTTTCTTCTCAGTTCGAAAGACAACGAAAAAATAAGAGCTCAAACTTGTATTTTAGCGACCGGAGGGAAAAGTGGCACAAAATTTTCTTCCGGATATGATCTGTTGAGGCAGCTTGGGCATACGATTCCAAGCTTGAAACCAGGTCTTTGCCCTATTTTTGTTTGTGAACAGCAGAAAATTCGCACACTAAAAGGGATAAGGGCTCGGGGAATGGTGACTCTGCTTCGCAAAGAAAAAGTCGTTGCCTGCACGATGGGAGAAATTCAATTTACTGCACAAGGACTTTCTGGAATCTGTATTTTTGATCTTTCCGGAAAAGCTTTGCCGGGGGATCTTATTTCGTTGGATTTAGCACCGGAATATGACGTAAAGACTTTAAAATCATTGACAGAAGCATGTGATGGTTCTTTGCAGGGGGTTTTGCCAAAAGCATTGGCTGCCTGTTGTACGCCGGAAGATTGTAAACATTTGCAGTTTACCGTACAAAAGACAGCACCGTTTCAAAATGCTCAGATTACAGTTGGTGGGGTTCCATTAGATGAAATTGATGAATCCTGTGAGTCGCGCAAAGTTCGGAACCTCTGGATCTTGGGAGAGCTTTTAAATCTAAATGGAGACTGTGGCGGCTTTAATCTGCATTGGGCGTGGATTACTGCAATGGCGGCAGCCGAAAAAATTACTCGGGAGGGAATGATATGAGATATCGAATTTCATCACTGTCGCTGCCTCTTTCTTACCGGCAAGAGGATCTTTTTAAGCTGACAGCGCGCAGTTTGCAGATTCCTTCCAAAGAGATTCGCCATTTGGAACTTACGAAAAAATCAGTAGATGCACGCCATAAGGATCAGATCCATTTTATCTGTACGGTAGAGGTGGAAGTTGATCGTAAAATTCCTGGAATTTCTCGCAATTCGAAGGTAACAGAGGCAGTTCCTTATCGTTATGTTCTGCCTGAGAGTAAGCCGCTCGCTACGCGTCCGGTAATTGCTGGCTTTGGTCCTGCGGGATTGTTTGCTGCCCTGATTTTGGCGAAATCGGGGCAACGCCCCATCGTTTTGGAGCGCGGAGCTCCGGTGGAAGAACGGCAGAGATCGGTACAGGATTTTTGGAAGACCGGCGTACTGAATCCAGAAAGCAATGTTCAATTTGGAGAAGGCGGAGCGGGGACTTTTTCTGATGGAAAACTAAATACTGGGACGAAAGATATTCGAATTCGTTACGTTTTGGAACAATTTGTTTTGGCAGGAGCGCCGGAGTGTATTTTATGGGAGGCAAAACCGCATATTGGGACAGATCTGCTGCCAAAAACCATTCAGACTTTGCGAAATCAAATTCTATCTTTAGGTGGAGAAGTGTATTTTCACAGTCGGGTAGATGGATTTTTGCGCAATTCTGATGGGTCTTTAAAGGGAATACGAGTTCATTCTTTGAATGAATTTTCTGAAATTCCGTGCGAACAGCTGATTTTAGCAGTCGGGCACAGCGCGCGGGACACTTTTTCGATGCTTTTTAGAGAGGGCGCTCTCCTGGAACCAAAACCGTTTGCAGTTGGTGCGAGAATTGAACATTTGCAGCAGAAAATTAATGAGAGCCAATATGGTGCTTTTTCCAAAGAACCGGCTTTGGGTGCAGCTGATTATCGCATGGCAGTTCATCTGGAAAATGGGCGCGGTGTTTTTACCTTTTGCATGTGTCCCGGCGGTACGGTTGTTGCAGCTGCCAGCGAAGAGGGAAGAGTTGTTACAAATGGAATGAGTGCCTTTGCAAGAGATGGTAAAAATGCGAATTCGGCGCTTTTGGTTGGAATTACGCCGCAGGATTTTGGAAGCGATCATCCGCTTTCTGGTATTGAATTTCAGCGTAGATTAGAAAAGACAGCATTTTTAGCAGGAGGCGGTGCTTATTTGGCGCCATGTCAGCGCGTGGGAGACTTTTTGAATGACAGAAAGACGAGTTCTTTTGGAACCGTTCAACCGACTTATCCAAGAGGAGTCAAGCCGGCAAATTTACAGGAGTGCCTTCCAAAATTTCTTTGGGAGGCAATGGGAGAAGGAATTCTTAGAATGAATCAAAAACTGCATGGATTTTCTGATCCGGATGCTCTGTTAACGGCGGTAGAATCTCGTTCTTCTTCGCCGGTTCGGATTGTGCGCGGAGAGAATTATGAATCCGTTTCGATTCCGGGGCTTTATCCATGCGGAGAAGGAGCCGGATATGCAGGTGGAATTGTTTCTGCAGCGGTTGATGGAATTCGCTGTGCAGAAAAGATTCTTCAAAAAACAATGGAATAAAAAAAGCAGAGGACTAAAAAATCCTCTGCTTTTTTATATGGGTAGCATAAATAGAAAAATGAGGCAAAAGGCTAAATAAAATATAAAAATTTTGATTCAGCCTTAAAAATCAATATTGCTCGATTCGGCGCTGTCTGCGCAAAGCGTCTCTTTTTTCTCCGGCTTTCCATGCCGCTTTTTCTTCGTCTGTTTCGACAATCAGAGAAGGAACCATAGTAGGATGTTCATCCTTATCCAGTGCAACCATCACAAAGTGCGCGGTATTCACAAGCTTTCGGCTGCCATCCAGTTCTTCCACGTAACTGTCTACCTGAACCTCCATAGAGGTTCTTCCAACATAGGTGATTTTTCCAAACAACAGAACGGTATCGTTGATATGTACAGCTTCTTTAAATTGAAGATTATCAATAGAAGCGGTAGTGGTATTGCAATGGGAATGTCTGCGTGCAACAACTCCCGCAACAACGTCGATCCATTCTACTAATTGTCCGCCAAAAAGTCTTCCAGCACCGTTAATATGGCTGCTTAAAACAATTTGTGTCTGTACGACCTTAGATTCTGAGACATGCTTTGAAGGTCTTGTTTCCATGACGATCACTCCAGTTTTAAAAATTTTTTACTTAATTTCTTTTAAATGTTCCATGTTCTTTTTGATCTGTTCGCAGCAATGATGGAATTTTTCTTTTTCTTCAGTATTTAGTGACAGTTCTACAACTTCTTCTGCACCATTTGCTCCGATTACAGCAGGGACACCAGCGAACAGCCCGGATTCTCCATATTCTCCGCAGAGTTCACAGCTTGCAGGAAGAATTTGTTTTTCATCATGAAAAACAATGTACACCATTCTTGCAGCAGTACTGGCAATCGCATATTCGGTGCAGAATTTTCCACTGAATGTACGCCAGCCGGCACCAATTGCATATTTTTGCATTTCGTCACGGTCAAATTGGAATCGTTTGTCTGTTTTTGCCCACTCATCTAAAGATTTACCGCGGAAAGATACACAAGACCATGGTGCAAATTGGTCGCTGCCATGTTCTCCCAGCATATAAGCGGTAATGGATTTATGATCGATTCCGGTTTGTTCGGCCAGAGCCGAAATTAACCTAGCTGTATCAAGACCGGTTCCAGTTCCAAATACATGGCCGCGCGGAAGTTTGAGCCCAAGAGCCAGCTGTCTGGTAACAATATCGCAAGGATTAGAAATGTTAATCAAAACTCCATTAAAACCAGAAGCTTTGATTTTGTCAACATAGCCGTTTACTGCGGCGATGGTAAAGTCCATTTCCATCAGACGATCGTTATTGCCGCGGAGCAAATTGATATTGCCGACACTATTTACAATGATATCACAGTCTCCAAGGTCTGCAAAGCCACCGACAGCTACTTTCATTCGATGAGGAAGATACGCAACACTGTCAATCAAATCTTGACATTCGCTTTTTACTTTGCTTTCATTCTGATCGACTAAAACAATTTCATCCGCAATTCCCTGAACAGCGATGCTGTATGCGACATGAGCGCCCACATGTCCTAGACCAATGATGCCAACTTTTTTGGTTCTCATCTTTTACCCTCCTAAAATACAAATCCCCAAAAGTTTCAAAAATTTATGTAATTTGATATTTATTGTAGACTCATGATTTTCACTTGTCAATGAAGATTCTCTTTACAAAAAATCGTTTTAATTGATTTCTTTTTTCATTCGGGTTATAATATTTGCAGTAAATGTTTTACAAGTAAGAAATGTTATTCTTATATTTGTAGCAAAAAATCAGTTAAAAGGGTGTGTATTAGATGAAAAGTTTTTCAAAAGTTATTGATGATAAATATATGGGTTCTGTTAAAGTGGGTCCTAAAGGGCAAATTGTCATCCCAAAAGAGGCACGGGATATGTTTGAAATCCAACCAGGAGATACGCTGCTGCTGCTCGCCGATAAAGAGCGTGGAATCGCAATTCCACAGAAAAAAGATTATGATCAGCTTTTTAAAAATTTATTTTCACTGGAGCACGGAATACCAGAAGAAAAGTAAAAAAAGCCTTTTCTCTTAGAGCCAAGCTGAGAGAAAAGGCTTTTATGTTTTAAAAGCAGCAAATTCGTTTTCGTTGTATAGAAATAGAAAAAGGAGGGTAAACTTTTCCTGCAGGGGGAATTTTTTGATGTTTGCAGTTATATTTGCCATCATTGCCGGGGCTGCAATGAGCTTTCAGGGGGTGTTTAATACACGCCTGAGTGATCATGTTGGCCTTTATGAATCGAATGTACTCGTGCAGGGAATTGCATTTTTGTGTTCTGTGATTGTTCTGATTTTTTTTGGGACCGGAAATTTCAGTGCAGTTGGGGAAGCAAGCAAAATAGACCTTCTCGGAGGAGCTTTGGGAGTTGTCATCACAGTTACCGTTATGCTGGCCATGAAAGGGCTTGGGGCAACGATTGGGGTCTCTATTATTTTAATTGCACAGCTTCTTACAGCGGCTGTAGTGGATGCGTTTGGCCTTTTGAATGAAGAAAGAATTCCGTTTACATGGCAGAAGGTGCTGGGATTAATCTTGATGGTCGGAGGAGTAATGTTATTAAAATACAAACTTCCGACATGAATTTTTTGATTTATATTTCGTATATTTTTCTTTCAAATGACACAGAATAAACACATTCAACGTCTATTCTGTATTTATCAAATGATTATAAGATTCTTTTTCATAAATTTCTCCTCTCTCTAAAAAAGGATGGGCTGCCGAAGTTTTTCGGCAGCCCATCCTTTTTATTATGCTTTTTGTTTTTGGAACTTTTCTCGCTCTTTTTTTGATTTTAAAACTTTCAGCCTTGAAAATTCTTCTCTGTCTTTTTCTTCCAACGCATCTGAAATAAATTTTACAGCTTTTTGGAAGCGGGGAATCATAATGTTTTTCAGTGCATTTGCGCGCTTCTGTGTCTTTTTAATAGAATCTGCAAGGCGATAAACGCTGTTTTCCACCTCAGCAAGTTCTGCGGTCAAATATTTGACCTCTTGAAATTTTGAAAAGGCAAGATCGAGCGATGAATTTGTCTGAGAAAGTCCAAAGGGAATCTCTTGTTTTTCCTGCGGATCTTTAATTGTAACGATCGGAATTTCTACGCCCATGACGCTGCGAAAGGATAGCTTTAAACTGTTATCCAGAGGAACCGTGCGAGCTAGATCAACTCCAATGCCCAATGTAATATTTGCTTTTTGCAGAGCAGAATATGCTTCTTCATAAACATTGTCAATTTTACTCTGAATCTCATTGGCACGGGAAATTAGCTGCATCATCTCGCGAATCAAGATGTTGCGTTTTCGGTCAAGCAGCTCAAAACCGGTCTGCGAAAGGGAGAGTGTACGCTTGGTAGCCAAAAGATTACCTTTTGTCGGAACGGTTGTGATTGCCATCGGTTATTTCCCTCCCATTGTAGTTTGATCAGAATTAAGGCTTGCAGAATCAGTCATTTTTTGTTTCGCGTTTTCCTGTTCTGCTTTTTGCTTCTCGACTTCCTTTTTGGCTTTTTCATAGTAGCGGTCAAGAAGGTCATCGTCTACACGATCCAGTTCACTGCGCGGAAGGGTCGCAAGTAACTGCCAGCCTAAATCAAGGCTTTGCGCAAGCGTTCGATTTTCATGGAATCCCTGCCGTAAAAAGCGATGTTCAAAGAGATTGCCAAATTTTATATAATCTTTGTCGATAGGGGATAGTTCTTCTTCACCGATTACGCTTGCCAAAGACCGTGCATCATTTACTTTTGCATAGCTTGCGAAAAGCTGATTTGCGAGAGCCGGATGATCTTCGCGGGTAAATCCTTTGCCGATACCGTCCTTCATAAGACGAGAAAGACTTGGGAGAACACTGACAGGAGGATAAATGCCGTTTGCATCCAAATTGCGATCCAAAGAAATCTGTCCTTCTGTAATATAGCCGGTCAAATCAGGAACCGGGTGCGTAACGTCATCATTTGGCATTGTTAAAATTGGTAGCTGCGTAACACTGCCGGGTTTGTCTTTTATCATACCTGCACGTTCATAAAGGCTTGCAAAGTCGCTGTATAAATAACCAGGGAATCCCTTTCTTCCTGGAATTTCTCCTTTTGAGGAGCTAAACTCACGCAAAGCTTCCGCATAGCTTGTCATATCGGTCATAATAACAAGAATGTGCATTCCAAGTTCAAAAGCCAGATATTCGGCAACTGTCAGCGCACAGCGCGGACAGAGAGTACGTTCAATAATTGGGTCACTGGCAAGGTTTAAAAACATGACGACCTTGCCAAGAACACCGCTTTCTTCAAAACTGCGTTGAAAATATTCTGCTACATCATTCGTAACGCCCATGGCGGCAAAAACGATTGCAAAGTTATCTTCTCCACCCTTATCAGTGATCTTTGCCTGACGAGCAATCTGAACTGCCAATTCATTGTGCTTCATGCCGGAGCCGGAAAAAATCGGCAGCTTTTGTCCACGAATCAGCGTAGTCAGCACATCAATCGAGGAAATGCCGGTATTAATATAATTCTGTGGGTATTTTCGACTGACAGGATTGATTGGGGTACCGTTGATGTCAGCACATTTTACAGGGAAGATATCGCCGAGCCCATCAATTGGGTGACCGGCTCCATTAAACACACGTCCAAGAATTTCGGGAGACAGCGCCATTTCCATCGGGTGTCCGGTTAGACGAGTGCGTGTGTTTGTCAGTGAAATTCCGCGCGTTCCTTCAAATACCTGAATCACGACACGAGAGCCTTCCATCTGAACTACACGTCCCTGGCGCTGGGTACCGTTTTCGAGCTGAATGGTTACCATTTCATCAAAGGAAATATTCGGGACGTCATCCAGAACGATCAGGGAACCGTTGATTTCTTTGACTCCAACATAATCCAAAATCATTTTCTGCGCCCCCTTAAGAGTTCATCACGAGTCCGGAAACGGTTTTATCGATTTCGGACAGGTATTGATCGAAAAGTTCCAACTTGTTATTTGGAACATCGTATTTCATCTTAATAATTTTATCGAACAGGCCGGATTGTACCAGACCGGAAATCGGAATATTGGTGGTGACCAATTCCTTTGCCTTGTGATAGAGATGGAGAATTACTTCCATCATGCGCTTTTGCTTCTCGAGCGGAACATAAGTGTCCTCTGGGTGAAAAGCATTTTGCTGCAGAAAACCAACACGAATGACCCTTGCAATCTCAATAACCAACTTTTGATCATCCGGCAGTACATCAGCACCAATCAATTTTACGATTTCCATCAGCTTATTTTCTTCCAACAGGATGGAGCTGATTTCAGAACGATATTTGATAAATTCAGGGCCAATATTTTTTTCGTACCATGGATTCAAATCGTTGATATATTCCGAATAACTTTCCATCCAGTTGATAGCAGGATAATGGCGCGCATAGGCGAGCGATTTATCGAGCGCCCAGAAACAACGGGTGAAACGTTTGGTATTCTGAGTAACCGGTTCGGAAAAATCACCGCCTGCAGGAGAGACAGCACCGATCAACGTAATGGAACCTTCACTTTCGTTTAGGTTTTTCACGAAACCAGAGCGCTCATAAAATTCTGCCAGACGGCTGGGCAGATAGGCTGGGAATCCTTCTTCAGCAGGCATTTCTTCCAAACGGCCGCTGATTTCACGCAGAGCTTCTGCCCAACGCGAGGTAGAGTCTGCCATCATTGCCACATGATAGCCCATATCGCGGTAGTATTCACAGAGTGTTACACCAGTATAGATACTTGCTTCACGGGCAGCAACAGGCATATTGGAGGTGTTTGCAATCAGAACGGTACGGTCGGTCATGGGACGTCCGCTTTTTGGATCAATTAGGGCGCCGAATTCTTCCAAGACCTGACTCATTTCATTTCCACGTTCTCCGCAGCCGACATAAACAATGATATCTGCATCGCACCATTTTGCAAGTTGGTGCTGTGTCATCGTTTTCCCGGAACCAAAACCGCCAGGAATTGCTGCCGAACCGCCTTTTGCAATTGGGAACAGCGTATCAATGACACGCTGGCCGGTGATCAGTGGTACAAAACTTGGCTGCCGTTCTTTTACAGGGCGCGGGGTTCGAATCGGCCAGCGCTGGCAGAGAGTCAGTGGGTGAACGGAACCCTCTTCGTCAGTAATTTCTGCAATCGTATCGTTGACCCGATAGCTGCCATTTTCCATCACTTTTGTAAACGTGCCGGAAAGGGCAGGAGGAACAAGGCAGCGATGCTCGATCGCCGGCGTTTCCGGGCAGGTAGCATAAATTTGCCCAGGAGAAGCTTGATCGCCTTGTTTTACTTTCAGGGTCATATCCCATTTGCGCTCCTGATCGAGTGCGGGCACATTACAGCCGCGCGCAATAAATGCGCCGGAAGAATCTGCAATCGCTTTTAAGGGGCGCTCAATTCCATCAAAAATATTATCCAGAATTCCAGGACCAAGCGTTACATTCATCGGGAACCCGGTTCCGGTGATCGGCTCACCTGGGCGAAGTCCCGTGGTCTCTTCATAAACCTGGATTGTAGTGCGGTCGTCGGTGATGCCAATTACTTCACCAACAAGCTTTTGCGTTCCTACATAGACCATTTCCATCATAGAAAAGTCTTTGGTGTCTTTTACGGTGACGACCGGACCGTTAATGCCGAAAATCACATTTCTACTCATTCACAGTTACCTCAATCGTCATACTATTTCCATATTGGTGTTTTCCGCAAACCATTTGCGCTGATTTTCCAAAAGAGAATCAAAAGTTTCATCAGCAACAATTCCCTGCGTATTGCTTTCAGCCCAAAAACCGCCGAGCCGAATTCTTCGGTCTATCCGGAAGATACAACGGCCCAAAAGCGGCTCTAGCAGATCTTCGTATTTTTTATCTTCTTCCCGCAGATAGACTACAGTATCTCCTACTGTAAAGAGTGGCTTCATTTTTAATGCGCACTTCTTTAAGTACTCAGAATATTCGGGCCCATTTGCGTAGTCCAGAAGCTTTTTTGCAGCATTGTTAAAGACTTCTTCAGTGATTGCTTTTCGACGTTTTAACAGTGCCTGTCGGCCTTCCAATTCTTTTTTTGCCATTTCACGGGCGATAGAGGAGGTCATGGTTGCCATTTCCTTCTGAATCATCTCGTAGGCTTCCTGTAGGACCTGGTCTGTTGCCTTTTCGAGTTCTTTTTGTTTATAATCTAAGATTTCCTGTTTGATTTTCTGACGTTGTTCGCTGGCATATTGGTTAATTGCCTCATAGAATTTTCCAACGCGGAAATCTTCCTGATTTACCGTAGCTGGTGCCGAAATATCGGCTGGGGCTGCGGAAGGATTTGTTTTCATCAGTCTGCACCTCCCTACAGGTTAAATTTTTACTCCGATGGCTTCGCGGACATATCGGGTAATAGAGTCTTTTGTACGTCCGTTCCCATGGCGATCCGGAATTTCTACAATTAATGGTTTTTTCATTTTTAATTTTAGGGTATAGATTTTTTCCGGACAAAGCTGTAATAAGGTAGCAGTGATTAAAATAACTGCTACATCGTCCATTTGGATTGCGTCGTCCAATGCTTTTTGTACTTCTTCGGCCTTGTGTACGACGACTCCATCAATTCCCGCAAGCCGCATGCCCTCTTGCGTATCAACGTTATCGCTGATTAGATAAAAACGCATGGTTCACACCTTCGTAAAGAGCAGAATTGCAATCAGCAAGCCATACAGTGCAATGCCTTCGCCCAATGCAACGAAGATGATTGCTTTACCAAAGTTCTTAGAATCTTCACTGCAGGCACCGATTGCTGCAGCGGCACTGGGGCCAACTGCGATTCCGCCGCCGACGCCGCCGATACCAACCGCGAGGCCGGCAGCGATTGCTACCAGACCATTAGCGCTGGAAGCAACGGCATCTGCTGCATGGGCGGTCATTGGGATTGCCAGGGTAACGACACCGACCAAAAGGCAGGAGAAAATCTGCACCATTAGAGCAGTACGGGGCTTTTTTCCGTGGTTTACCGCGCGGATGGCCCACATTACAGAACCAATTAAAAATATTACTGGAACAGCTAATAAAATTGCAGTCATAACAAAAACCTCCAAGTCAAATTGAATTCATTTTAATTATTTTAAGATGGGACACGAACCTCTACTGGAGTAAAGGGACGACCGTCGCCATCGTAAAAACGACTGAACATTTCATAGAAATTCAGACGAAGGACGTGGATGCTTACGAGCAATCCTTCCAACGCCATCACGAAAATATTGCCGATTACAAGAACAATTGGATAACCGACACCACCGACCATATCTGCAAGCGTAAATACCATATTCATCATGCCAGCATGGACTAGTACAAAAGCACCTACTCGCAAAAATGAAACGGTGTTACTGAGGTAAGAAAGAAGAAATTCAAATAATTCAAAGAAATTCTGAACAATAAATTCGCCCCATTTTTCCGGTTTCCAATCGGGCTTATGTTCCATAAGGCCGCCGAAAACTTCGCGGAAAAACATAACTAAGAGAGGCAAAACGATCAGAAGAGTTACATAAAGAGGGGTCATAACCGGAGTACCGAGAAGCTGCAGGACGAATCCAAAGACAATGCTAATATAGAAAATCAGACCAGCAACTCCATTTTGTCCGAAAAGTGCACGCTCATAGTGTCTTTGACGAAGAGAAGAGATAATATTGAGAAACATAGCGACGATTAGGAGAACAACACCGATAGAAACAGCAACGATCAAAATATTAGTCGTTGTGCTTCCTTCCATAACGGAAATAGGTTTTTCTGAAAATCCGAGTGCATAATAGAGCGGGTCAAGCAAATGCTCAAATCCAAATACGGAACCGAATACAGAGCCGAAAATACAAGAAGAAATTCCACAAGGCATTAAAATGTGTCCGAGAGGCATGTTTTTCTTTTTCCACATCCATAAGCCAAGCAGAAATGCACAGATACCATGCCCTACATCGCCAAACATGATGCCAAATAATGTCACAAAAATACAGGCGAGGAGGGGAGTTGGATCGATTTCGCTGTAATTTGGCAGGCCGTACATTTCAGTAAAATATTCAAAAGATTTAAATGGACGGCGATTATGCAGCTTTACCGGTGGGGAATGAACCAGCTCATTAGAAGCATCATCAAGGTTGTATTCCACGCTGGAACACTGATCCAGTTTGCTGGTAAAAGAATTTTCAGCTTCCTGAGGAATCCAGCCTGAAAGAATGAAAAATCCATTATATTGGAATGCGTATTTTCGAATTCCAAAATAGGTATTTTTAATTGTCAGCCATGAATAAATCAGGTTGCAGCGTTCCTGCTCATCTTTCCAAAGCTGTTGAATCTCGTCATCGACCTTTTTTAACTCATTGCGGGAAGTGTCGGCTTCTTTTTTAAATTGTCCGACAGCTTCTTTTGGAGTGCCGTCGAAGCGCTCCAGATCCAGTGGCTGAAAATACAGACGGGAAAAAATTCGGTCAATTTCCGAACATTGCTCCAAGGGGCAGATATAAACGCCCCAAACTGTTTTTTCATCCGATGTACAAGGAAAAAACACTACAAATGGGTTATCTTCATATGTTTTTAACTGTTCATAACCGGCCCTTGGCAAAGAGCCGAAGTGAATAGAGATAAACTGACATACACGAATTTTTTTCAAATCAACTGACAGCCCGACAAAATGGGAAGCATCTCTTGCGTCTTGTTCATGGTGCTGTACTTCTTTTGAAATTTTTTCGTGCTGTGCTTGAAGTTTTGCGATACGATTAGAAATTGCCTGTGCATAGTGAAGAGCCTGAACAGGCTTTAGCTGTTTCTTTTCAGTTTCTTCTTCTGAGAAAAGATGAAGAGGCTGCCCAATCGATTTGATTGAAGAAGAAAGCTGCTGCAAAGGTGCCTGATATGGGTTATCTTCACTTAAAGGCAGAAAGGATTCTGTGTTGGAGTAAAAATTCATCGCATTATCCGGGTGAAAGAGGTGACTTTTTCCGCAGATTGCAGTCACTGAATCCAATTCACTTAGTTGTCCTATCATGCTGATGATTTTCACTTTGATAATAGCCAAGGTTTAAGAACTCCTTCCGCTGAACCGCTCGGGGTTCAGAAGATTTTGAATTTCTGCTTTCTGCAGTTGGTAACGGACTCCTTCAACCAGCGTGGTCAGATCATGTAGTTCTGATTGAAGAAGAAAAACATAGGAGAAAAGCACGACGCTGGGGTTGGGACTAAAGCGAATCTTTTTGCGGCAGTCATGATATTCGATATAAAAAATCAGATCGTCTGGATCTTGGTGTGGGGTGGAGAGTGTGCGCTTCCCGACTCGCGTTGTCTGCATGATTTCAGTGGCTTCTTTGTCGGACTCTGCTGCTGCCATTCGATCAAGCGTTTCTTTTTTTAGGCTGCCAAAAGGCAGCAGAAGCGATTTGATTTGATCGGGGTCAGCGTGATAAGTTCGCTTTAAACGAATGATTCGGCTGTAATTATTGAGATCGATGTAATCATCAAAAATACGCAGCAATTCTTCACGGGTCTGTCCTTTTGTTTCTCTATAAATGACTTGATAGAGCCGTTGAAACAGGTCAATCCACAAAGCGCTTTCAATTCCGGTATAGTCAACTTGTTCTTCAGAATTTTTTGGAGCAAATGCCAAAAGAATTTTTTCATACTGTGTATGGGAAAGTGCATGAAGCAGCTGATCATAGCTGGAGAGCGTATGAAGCGCTTTTTCGTCAATTTCCGTTTGGTGCGCTGCGCTTTCTGGAATCAAAAAGAAAGGATCTTCCATTTGCCCGGAATTCAGTCTTGTGATGCAGCGCAGAATCATTTGGATTTCCAGTTTTTGAAGCAGGTAAGCTGAAACATGTTCCCCAAGATTCAGATCGTAGCGAGCTAATTTTGCGCTTTCGCTGAAGAGCCGCTCTCGCAGACAGGCTTCTAGCTGACCGCGGTGAATATGAAATTCATCGATCGAAACGAGGACGGAACGATACGCGGTATGTGCTTTTAGATAAGTGGCAATGTCATTGACAGAAGAACAATCCAGAAGAGCCATCCAGTCCTCAAAGCGCAGCCTTTGGCCATAAAGTGCGCGCGCCTTACTGAGGACGGCATTTGATGAGGTCTGTCCCATGGTTATCCCTCCAATACACGGCTGACCAATTTCTGAACCCAACCATCATGATTTTGATGGTAAATATCTTCCATCTTTTCTCGCAGAACAGCTTGCTTCTGTTCTGTTACTTTCCATTTTTCTTCAGCCAATTTACGTTCTTGAGGCTCGTTTTTATGCAAGCGTTCTCTTGCTTCTTTTAAATAAGCATCCCGAATTTCTTCTCGGCGCTTAGCAACATCACTGGTAGCCTGAATCTTTTCTTTTTGTGCAAGATCGGTGATTTTTTGAGCCTGCTGATCCATTTTTACGATTTGGTCAATTAAGTTTTCCATAGATACACCTCCTAAAATGGCATGAATCCCGGAAAACAGACGTTTTCCGGGAAAAGATTAACAGCATCTATTTGAAAAGCCTATAAAATGTAAAATGTAAAATGTAAATTTAAATTTTTATAACTTACTAAGACAGAATCATAGTACAATTACAATCAAAATTCAAGGAAAAGATTCACAAATCTTACAAAAATCTTTTTAAAATTTGGTAGATATCATCAATAAATAATAAAACATTTTCCTCAAAATGCAGAATCAAGAAACATGTATGCAAAATCAATCTAAAAATTCTACAATGAAAATAAAAAGCCTAGAATTTATCTTATCTTTTTGCATGTTACAAATTTCGACTCTTTCAAAAATGAATTTTTCACTTTTTAAAATTCAAAATTAATTTTTAAGGCTTTGCATAGGAGCAGGAATTCGACCGCCGCGTGCAATCAGTTTGGCAGGAGAATAGGAATTCAATTCCATCACAGGTCCGCTGCCTAAGAGACCGCCAAAGTTAAGTTCATCGCCGACTTTTTTGCCGATGGCGGGAATCAGCCGAACAGCCGTTGTTTTTAAGTTGACCATACCGATGGCTGCTTCATCTGCGATAATAGCGGAAATCACTTCGGCAGGGGTATCGCCAGGAACAGCAATCATATCAAGCCCTACGCTGCAAACAGCTGTCATTGCTTCCAGTTTTGTGATAGAGAGCGCACCGCAGCGGGCAGCGTCGATCATTCCTGCATCTTCAGTGATCGGGATAAATGCACCGGAAAGGCCGCCTACATGAGAACTTGCCATAATGCCGCCTTTTTTCACCGCATCATTTAAAAGTGCCAAACAAGCGGTTGTTCCATGGGCACCGCAGCGCTCCAGACCCATTTCTTCAAGAATGTGTGCAACGCTGTCTCCGACGGCCGGTGTGGGGGCAAGAGACAAATCTACGATTCCAAAGGGAACACAAAGTCTGCGGCTGGCTTCCAGCGCAACCAACTGTCCCATACGGGTAATTTTAAAGGCGGTTTTTTTGATAATATCCGCTACTTCGGTTAAATCACCATCTGGACATTTATGCAGAGCTGCGCGTACAACGCCTGGGCCGGAAACACCGACGTTGATGACGCAGTCCGGCTCGCCTACTCCGTGAAAAGCACCGGCCATAAAGGGGTTGTCCTCCGGAGCATTGCAGAAGACAACCAGCTTTGCGGCGCCAATGCATTCCCTGTCGGCAGTGCGCTCTGCAGTTTCACGGACTACTTTTCCCATCTTTGCAACTGCGTCCATGTTGATGCCGGCTTTCGTTGTGCCGATATTTACACTGGAGCAGACGAGTTCAGTTTCGGAGAGTGCTTCGGGAATACTTTCGATCAGTGCATAATCGCCGGGGCCGAATCCTTTGTGAACCAGCGCAGAGTAGCCGCCGATAAAGTTAACGCCGACTTCTTTTGCAGCCCGGTCGAGTGCTTTGGCATAGCGGACAGGGTTTACGCCGGGGCAGGCTCCCGCGACCATTGCAATTGGGGTAACAGAGATTCGTTTGTGAATAATCGGAATTCCATATTCCTTGCTGATATCTTCTCCGGTTTTTACGAGATTACTTGCGTACCGGCAAATTTTATCATAAATTTTGTCACACGCTTTGTCTGCATCACTGTCGATGCAGTCTAAAAGAGAAATTCCCATTGTGACCGTACGCACGTCCAGGTTTTCGTTATCGATCATATCAATGGTTTCCAAAATATCGTGGGTATTGAGCATGGATTTACTCCTTTGTTAGTTTTTAAGGCCGTATCAGTCAGATGCGGTGCATAGAATTAAAAATATCTTCGTGCATGATGTGAATCGTGAGTCCTTCTTGCTTTGCGAGTGCTGTGAATTTGTCGGAAAGCTGATCAAACGGGATTTTGGAATCCTTCAGATCAACCAACATAATCATTGCAAAGAGGTCTTGCATAATCGACTGCGAAACATCCGTTACATTTACGCCGTTTTCCGCACAAATCGCGGTGACTTTTGCAAGAATTCCCACCATATCTTTGCCCAAAACTGTAATAACCGCGCGCATATTTATTCCCTCCGATACATGATTCAAACTTTTTAAATTTATAAATTTATTATGAACGATAAAAGAGAGACTGTCAATATTTTTTTCCTCCGGCAAACTGCTTAAAAATCAGGGATTTCGCCAAAGCAAAACAGTCACACTGATGTCTAGGATTCCAAGATAAAACATGTTAAAATGAATTTGTCTCTTTTATTATTTAGAAAAACTGGAACCTTAGAAAGAAGGTCAAAATATGAAATATCCTTTTTTGTCTGACTGTCATACCCATTCTAAGTGCAGCGAAGACGGTGCCGATTCGGTCATGATGCTTTGTAAAAATGCACTTGATCAGGGCCTTTATGCGATTACCATTACCGATCATTGTGAATGTAATACTTATTGGGAACAGCATTTTCATGAATCAGTTTGCCAAAGCTGGGGTGAGACCCGGCGTGCTGCTGTTTCTTTTCAAAATAAAATTCATATTTTTACTGGGGTTGAATTGGGGCAACCGATGCAGAATAAAAGCGGCGCGGAGGATATTTTAAATGCCTGTTCATTTGACTTTGTCCTCGGAAGTTTACATAATGTTAAAAACGAACGTGATTTTTATGATTTCGATTATCAGCATCGGGATGTAAGGCCGGTGTTGACCCAATATTTTGAAGAACTTTTAGAGATGATTCGTTGGGGAAAATTTGATTCTCTGGCGCATCTCACTTATCCGTGGAGGTATTTTAAAGAGTATGGGATTGAAATTCCGATAGAAGACTACCAAAACCAGATTGACCATGTGTTAAAAGAATTGATTCGCCAGAAAAAGAGTTTGGAAGTCAATACCAGCGGTTTGCGGCAGAAAATAGGAACAACGATGCCGAATGAAAAAATTCTCAGAAGATATCAAAGTCTTGGAGGAAGCATGGTAACGGTGGGAAGCGACGCACATCGTTGGGCTGATGTAGGCAGCGGAATCGAAGAGACTTTCAGCATGCTGCAGCGGATTGGTTTTTCATATTTTACGATTTATGAAAAACGAACGCCTGTGCAGATCCCAATTTCAGAGTAAGCTTTTTGAAAGAGGAGAGTGTATTTTATGCACTTTCCTCTTTTGTTTCTTTTTAAAATATGATATAATAAAAATTCAAAAATTTATAAAAAACAGTATTTCAAAAGGAGTGAAAGACCGATGGATCGACTTTTAACTTTGCTGCATGAGAATGCCCGTTTAAGCAATAAACAGCTGGCAGCAATGCTGGACGAGACGGAAGAAAATATCAGCACAGCGATTGCTGATTACGAAAAAAGAGGGGTTATCCGCGGCTATCAGGCCCTGATCAACTGGGAGCGTGTCGATACCAATAAGGCCATTGCCCTAATTGAGCTGCGTGTTTCTCCGAAGAAAAATCGTGGCTTCGATGAGATTGCAGGAAAAGTAATGAGCTTTCCCGAAGTGGACAGTGTCTATTTGATGTCGGGAGGCTACGATCTCGCAGTTACCGTTCACGGAAGGTCAATGCAGGATGTAGCAATGTTTGTCATGCGTCGCCTTTCTACCTTGGACAGTGTGCTTTCCACCGCAACGCATTTTATCTTGACTCGCTATAAAGAGAGCGGCGTCATTATGAATCAGGAGGAGGAAAAGGACGAGAGGAGAGACGTATACTGTGATTGATTACAGCAAACTGCTGACAAAACGGATTCAACAGGTTCGCCCCTCCGGCATCCGTAAATTTTTTGATATTGCCAACGAAATGGATGACGTGATTTCTCTCTCCATTGGCGAACCGGATTTTTCCACCCCATGGCATGTGCGTCAGGAAGGAATCAAGTCTTTGGAGATGGGAAAAACATGGTATAGTCCGAACCGCGGTTTTGCAGAGTTAAGAGAGGAAATCTGCAAATTTTTTGATCGTCACTATCATGTTCAATATGACCCAAAAACGGAAGTGCTTGTTACTGTCGGCGGCAGCGAGGCTTTGGATCTTGCAGTCCGCTGTTTAGTGGAGCCGGGAGAAGAAGTCTTGATTCCACAGCCCAGCTTTGTTTGTTATGAACCGATGGCACAGATGGCAGGTGCTGTTCCAGTCATTATCGAAACAAAAGAAAAAGACGGGTTTCGCCTGACACCGGAAGAACTGCGCGCAGCGATCACGCCGAAGACAAAACTTCTTGTACTGCCGTTCCCAAATAATCCGACGGGAGCGGTTATGCGAAAAAAGGATCTGGAAGCGATTGCCGAAGTTGTTCGTGGAGCCAATCTGATTGTCCTTTCTGATGAGATTTATAGTGAGCTGACTTACGGAGATCAGAAGCATATTACTTTTTCGTCCCTTCCGGACATGCGCGAGCGTACGATCGTTGTCAATGGCTTTTCAAAAGCATTCGCGATGACCGGCTGGCGTTTGGGATATGCCATGGGGCCAAAAGAACTGATTGCGCAGATGACAAAGCTTCATCAGTATGCAATTATGAGCGCCCCGACTACCAGCCAATATGCGGCGGTTGAAGCGATGCGGCACGGAGACGCTGATATTGTTTATATGCGCGAGCAGTATGATATGCGCCGTCGGCTAATTGTTGACGGTTTTAACGAGATGAATTTGACTTGTTTTGAGCCGGAGGGCGCTTTTTATGTTTTTCCATGTATTAAGCGCACGGGACTTTCGAGTGATGAATTTTGTGAAAAATTGCTTTATGTGAAACATGTAGCAGTTGTTCCGGGCAGCGCTTTTGGGGATTGCGGAGAAGGGTACGTCCGTGTTTCTTATTCTTACAGTATCAATCATATTACGGAAGCGCTTTCCAGAATTCGTGATTTTTTAAAGCAGCTTGGGTGCTGATTTATGAAACCGTTTGTTGTAAAAGCTTATGCAAAGCTTAATCTTGCACTGGATCTGGTCGGGCGAAGAGAAGATGGCTATCATCTTCTGCGCATGGTGAATCAGAGTGTTAGCCTTGCCGACCGCCTGACAATCCTGCCAAGCGATATTCTGCTCGTAGGGTGCGATGATACGGATCTGCCGGATGGCCCCGAAAATATTGCCTATCGTGCGGCAAAACATTTTTACGAAATCGTTCCCGAAGCACCCAAAATTCAAATTCAAATTGAAAAACATATTCCGCATGAAGCGGGACTCGGCGGTGGCAGTACCGATGCCGCAGCCGTCCTGCAAATTTTAAATCAGATTTCCGGGAAACCATTTTCGGAGAAAGCACTTTTTGCTCTCGGCAAAAAAATTGGAGCAGACGTGCCGTTTTGCATCAAAGGCGGCACAGCTTTAGTCGAGGGAATCGGAGAGCAGATTACTCCTTTAAATGAAATGCCTGCCTGTAAAATTGTTTTATGTAAACCTAAAATCGGGGTAGAGACAAAGGCGGCTTTTGAGATGGCGGATCGGCTGCCTTCTTTAGAAGCATGCTACAGCGAAAATGTGAAGCAAGCAGTCAAAGAAGAAAATCTTATAAAGCTTTCAGCTTCTCTTGGAAACTTCTTTGAAGATATTTTAAAGCTTCCGGAAATTTTGAAATTGAAGGCAGCTTTTTTGAAAATGGGAGCGCTTGGTGCCGCAATGACAGGCAGTGGATCTGCAGTATTTGGAATTTTTGATGATCCTATTTTGGCACAGAAATGCGTGGATTCCTTAAAAAAGCAATATGAGGAGACTTTTTTGTGTGAACCGGTCTCAGTTCCGATTCAAATTGAGCCATGATTTTTAAACAAATTGTATAAATTTTCCAGTATGTCCCATACTTCCTTTGAATTTTATTTTAGAGGAGGAATGGGGCATGCGCCTTTTTACAAAAGCAGTTGCTGCAGCGTTAGTCCTTTGTCTGGCAATTTCCTGTACGGGAATCACTGCTGCGGGAGAAGGAATTTCTGATCGGGTTTTGCGGCTGCACGTTCTTGCAAATTCAGATTCAGAAGAGGATCAAGCGTTAAAACTAAAAGTACGGGATCGGGTCCTTTTGGTTGGTGAACAATGGTTTAAAAATGTGGATAGCCGTGAAGAAGCACAAGAAGCTGCCGCGGCACATCTTGCAGAATTAAAGGAAGCCGGAGAAGAAGTCCTGAGAGAAAACGGAAGTGATGATCCGGTAGAGGTGAGGTTAGAAGACTGTTGGTTCCCCACCAGAACCTATGGAAATGTGACACTGCCTGCCGGCACTTATCGCGCGCTTCGCATTTTAATCGGCGAAGGAAAAGGGCATAATTGGTGGTGCGTGCTGTTTCCGGCGCTTTGTCTGCCGGGCGCAGAGCAGGATAGTAATACTCTTTCCGATGTGTTGACTCCGGCTCAGGAGGAGATGACACAACCAGGGTTTGCCGTCAAATTTAAAACGGTGGAACTCTATGAAGAAGTTCGTCAATGGCTTTCTCAAAATTCCTAGGATAGAATATAAAAAGGCTCCTTCGGAAAACCGAAGGAGCCTTTTTTAGCTTTTCCGCCCCAATTGTTTATGATATAATAAAAATAATTAAAAAGGAACGGGTGAGAAGATGCTGCATTTATTGTTAGGGCGTTCTGGGAGCGGAAAGACGAGAACAGTACAGGAAGAATTGCGGAAACATGCCGAAAGTGAAGAGGAAAAGCTGTTTTTGTTGGTTCCAGAGCAGGCTTCTTTTGAGAACGAAAGAACAATTCTGCATGCACTTGGGGCCAAAGACGCGCAGAAAATTTATGTGCTGAGTTTTTCCCGCCTTTGTGATTTACTCGGCCGTACCTATGGAGCGATGGCCGGGAAACGGCTTTCGGCCGGAGGCAGAATCATCCTGATGAATATGGCATTAGAGCAGGTTCGAGATCGTCTGCATTTTTACCGTAAAAATGCAAATGGGACGGAATTGATTTCGACTTTGCTGCAGGGGGAAAGCGAATTTAAGATGTGCCGTGTTTCGCCGGAAGATCTGCAGGAAGCTTCTCTGAGCGCCCAGACGCCAAATCTGAAACAAAAACTTTCAGAACTTTCTTTGATTTTGTCTTCTTATGAAGCGCTGGTGAGTCAGAGTTATCTTGATCCGCAGGACGATCTGACCCGCGCGGCAAATTTACTGGAAGCCCACCCCTTCTTCGAAAATGCAGTCGTTTATATTGATGGATTTCAAAGCTTTACAATGCAGGAATATGAAATTCTTAAATTTGTGATCCGCCAGAGCAAAGAGGTTACGGTTTCTCTTTGCGCAGATCAACTAGCGGACCCTGAACATGGCTTGGGACTTTTTTCATTTGTTCGGGAAACGGCACAAAAATTGATTCGGCTTGCAAGAGAAGGCAATGTGCCGGTAGCAGCGCCGGTCATTTTGCCAGAAGGCAAACGATTTCTTTCGAAAGATCTTGCTAAGCTGGAAGCAAATCTTTATCGGGGCAAACGGGAAAAGGCAGATAAAAGTGCAGAACATATTCACCTTTATGCGGCTCAGAATCTTTATGATGAGGCTCAGTTTGCAGCAGCAAGCATTCGAAGATTTCTGGTAAACGGCACCTATCGCTGCCGAGAGATTGCAGTGGCCGCCCGATCATTGGAACCTTACCGCGGAATTTTAAATGCCGCATTCGAGCGGTACGAGATTCCATTTTTCATGGACGAAGCACAGAATATTACAGCGCAGCCTTTAATGCGTCTTACACTGTCGGCTTTAAAAGCGGTTTCTTCCGGATTCGAAACCGAGGAAATTCTCACGTGCATCAAGACGAATCTTCTCGGGATTGATGAAAATATGCAGTCACAGCTGGAAAATTATTGCTTTGTCTGGCAGCTGAATAAATCGGCATGGCAGACGCCATTTACGATGCACCCAGGCGGATTCGTTTCCAAATGGACAGAGAAAGATCAAAATCTTTTGACAGAGCTCAATGAAGTGCGGGAAAAAATCATTACGCCCATGGTGCATCTGAGAGAGAAAACCAAAGACACCGACGGAAAAGGAATGGCAAAAGCGGTCTATGATTATCTCACGGAAGCCGGAGTACAAGAGAATCTGCGAAATTTTGCGGATTCTCTCGAAAAAGGAGGAGCACCTGCGCTTGCAGATAATACGCTTCGTCTCTGGGATTTGCTGATGGAAATTCTGGATCAGTGTGCAATGACCATTTCGGAACGGCCGATCTCGCGAAATTCCTTTCAGGAACTTTTACGAATGGTGATTTCAGAAAGTGAAATGGCAAGTATTCCGCAGGGATTGGATGAAGTGACGATAGGCGCCGCAAACCGTATCCGGATGGCAAAACCGAAAGTCGTCTTTTTGCTTGGCGTTTGTCAGGGGGAATTTCCACAGACTCCTTCCAGCGGAGGAATTCTAAGTTTTTCAGAGAGACTTTCTCTGATCGACCATGGACTGCCGCTCAGTGATCCGCTTTCAGGGGTCGCTGTGCAGGAACGATTTCTTGCCTATCAGATGGCTTCGGCTCCTAGTGAAAGGCTTTATGTTTCGTGGCCGATTAATTCCAGCGACGGAACCCAAAAGCAGCCTTCTTCTCTGGTTTCAGAAATTTCAGCATTGTTTCCGCATTGCCCGGTTGAATCAGAAATGACCTTACCGGAGTCTTATTTTGCAGGATCTAAAAAGGCAGCTTTTCAGCTGCTTGCGCGGCGGTGGAATCATAAGACGGCCGTAGAAGCTTCTCTGCGGGAATTGTTTTCCAAAACAGGAGAAGAAGTACGCATGAATGCGCTGGAAAAGGCTTCAAAGAGGGAGGCTGCCGTCTTTAAAGGTCCTGAAAACGCCCGGAAGATTTTTCCTAAAAATATGCGTGTTTCCGCGACACAAATCGAAACGTATCATCAGTGCAGATTCCGCTATTTTTGCCGTTACGGAATGAACATAGAGGAAAGACGAATGGCAAAATTGGATGCGCTGGAATATGGCAGCTTAATGCACTATCTTTTAGAGCATTTATTTCGCGAGATCGGTGCTGAAAAGATTTTAAAGATGGGACAAAAAGGGCTGAGGGAAAATGTGGATCAGCAGCTTTTATCTTATGCACAGGAAAAACTTGGCGGAACAGAGACTCAGACGGCACGCTTTTCATGGCTTTTGCAGCGTGTAGCGGAAGCGGCCTGCGTCGTAATATGGCATATTGCAGAAGAACTTTCTCAGAGCAGATTTTTACCGACTGATTTTGAGCTCCCAGTCGGACAAAATGAGATTCCCGGGTTGAAAATTTCACTTTCGGACGGCGGAAGCGTGGAAGTTGATGGAAAGATCGACCGTGTAGACGCAGACGAAATCGACGGGAATACTTATCTGCGGGTTGTTGACTATAAGACCGGCAAAAAGATGTTTCGCCTTTCCAATATTTTGGACGGAACAAACCTGCAAATGCTGATTTATCTTGCAGCGCTGTGCGAAAACGGCGGTTCACACTGGAAAAATCCGAAACCTGCGGGGATCCTTTATATGCCCGCAGATCGGCCGGCTTTTACTGCCAGTCGAAAAACGGATGACGAAACGATCCAAAAAGATCAGAATAAAAAGCTGCGAATGAATGGCCTCTTGCTGGATGACCCAGGAATCCTTTCCGATATGGAAGAGGATGGGAAGGGGACTTATATTCCTGCGGCTCTAAAAAGCGGGGCATCAACAGCAAAAAGCAGTGTTGTAAGCAGCAAGGATTTTGAGCTGATTCTTCAAAGTATTCGGAAAATGGTCAAGGAGATGGCAGAAGAACTTCATCGGGGAAATGTGGAAGCGCAGCCTTTAAACGATCGGGATACCGCATGTAAGTGGTGTCCGTACGGGGCAGTTTGTATGACCGAGGAAGGAATGCCCGTTCGGGAAACAAAATCGAATGTATCTGTGACAGAGGCAGTTGAGATTCTGAGAAGGGGAGAGTCAGATGAAACGTGAATGGACAAGCGCTCAAAGAGATGCGATTGAAGCGCGCGGCGGGCCGCTTCTAGTATCCGCGGCAGCCGGTTCTGGAAAGACGGCGGTCTTGGTAGAGCGGGTGATCAAAAGAATCACCGATCCTAAAAATCCGATTGATGCCGATCGCCTTCTGGTTGTTACTTATACAAAGGCAGCGGCTGCCGAAATGCGCGGGCGAATTGCAGACAAGCTTTCGGAACTTCTGGAAGAGGAACCGGACAGCCTTTTTCTGCAAAGACAGCAGCTGCTTTTATCAAGAGCACATATCAGTACCGTACATAGCTTTTGTCAGGAACTTTTGCGGGAACATTTTTCTGCAGTGGGAATTTCACCGGATTTTCGGATTGCAGATGAAAGTGAACTCTCGGTTTTGCAGAATGAAACATTGGATCGGGTCCTCGATTCATTCTACGAAAAAAATGATGCTGTCTTTTATCAGCTGTTGGATGCATTTTCAGCTGGGCGGGATGACCACCTGCTCCGAAATATTCTTTTTAAACTATATGATTTTGTACGCAGTCACCCGTTTCCATCTCGTTGGCTGCGGGAAAAAGCAGCCATGTATGATTGCCAAAATATCAGGCAGTCGGTTTGGGGAGACGTAATTATCCAATTCGCACAGCAGACGTTTTCCTATGCAATTTCAATAACACAGCATTCTATGAGGCTTTTAGAATCAGCAGATGAAAAACTGAGAGCTGCTTCCATGCCGGCTTTTTTGTCGGATCGAGAAATGCTGGAGGCCCTTCTCAAAAGCCTTCAAAATGATTCTTGGGATGGCTTTTCTCAGAAAATTCAAACGGTTTCTTTTGAGCGCCTTTCCACTCCGAGGGGGTATTCCGATGATTCTATTAAAATTGCGGTGGCGGAAAATCGGAAAGAAGTAAAATCCGGAATTGAAGATTTAAAAGCAATTTTTGCACCGTCGGAGGCCGAATGTCTGGAAGATTTGCAGGCGCTAAAACCGCTTGTCGAGAAATTGTTTTCCATTTTGGAAGAGTTTCATACGGTGCTGCAGCAGAAAAAAGCAGAACGAAAAATCGCTGATTTTGGAGACATGGAGCATTGGGCATTGCAGCTTTTGGTCGAGGAGACGTCGGAAGGCTATCAAAAGACACCTGCTGCCGAAGAAATTTCCAACCAGTTCGATGAGATTATGGTGGACGAATATCAGGATACAAATGAAACGCAGGATCTGATTTTTCGTGCCGTTTCCAAAGATGAGACGAATCTTTTTATGGTGGGGGATGTCAAACAGAGTATCTATAGCTTTCGTCAGGCAATGCCCGAACTGTTCCTTCGCCGACGGGAAAAAAGTGCCGAATATCATAGAGATCATGCGCAGTTTCCCGCGTGTATCACGTTAGACCGTAATTTTCGCAGCCGTTTTGGCATTACGGAATCGGTCAATTTCTTTTTCCGTCAGCTGATGAGTCGGGAAGTTGGACAGATGGAATATACCGAAAAAGAATCTTTGGTTTGTGGAGCAGAGTATCCGGAAATAGAGGATTCTGCGTTGGAACTAGATGTTCTGCAATATTCTGCCGAAGAAACAGATCATTTTCTGGAGGCAGAATGCCGACGGATTGCAGAGAAAATTTTTGAATGGACCGCGACAAACTCGGTAACCGAAAATGGGCAGACGCGGCCTGCACAATATCGGGAAATCTGTATTTTATTGCGCAGTGCAAATCAATATGCGCCTATTTATGCAGATGAATTGGGAAAATTGGGGATTCCTGCATGGGCGGATGCCGGGAAGGGATTCTTTGATGCACCGGAAATACGGGCAGTGCTTTCCCTTTTGCAGACGATTGACAATCCACTCAATGACCTTGCGTTGCTTGCCCTTCTGATGGGACCAATCGGCGGCTTTAGTCTGGACGAAATGGCAGATATTCGCGCAGAAAGCAAAGACAATTCTCTTTTTGCTTCTTTGCAGAAGGCTGCCGCAAAAGGAAACAAACAGGTACTTTCATTTTTGAAGAAGCTTTCCCTTTGGCGTAATTTTGCAGCCGCGCTTCCATCAGATCAGCTGATTGGGGCTTTATACGAAGAAACCGGTTATGCGGATCTTGTGCTTGCAATGGAAAATGGAACGCAGCGCCTTGCAAATCTGCGCCTTTTGCAGGAACGAGCCAGATCGTATGAGGACAGCGGTCATAATGGGCTTTCCGGATTTCTTCGCTTTTTGGAACGCCTCAAAAATCAAGGGCAGGATATTCCGATGGCAGAGACGCTCAGCGAAAGTGCCAATGTGGTGCGGATCATGAGTATTCATAAGAGCAAAGGACTGGAATTTCCAATTGTAATTCTAGCGGGATGTTCCAGAAAATTTCATACGGAAAAAGATACTGTTCTCCTTCACCCACAGATGGGTTTAGGCATTCAACTGCGAGCGAAAGGAAAAGAATATCGGGTAAAAACGCTTCCATGGCAGGCAAATGCGATTCTCCTTCGTCAGGAGGGTATGAGTGAAGAACTGCGAGTCTTTTATGTAGCGCTTACAAGGGCAAAGGAAAAGCTTTTGCTACTCTGTTCTGAAAAAGATCCCGAAAAGACTCTTTCTTCACTGGCTTGCAAAATGGGAGAAAAAAATCAGATTCCTCCTTTTGCAGTGCAACATGCAGATTGTCTGTCCGATTGGATTTTGCTCTGTGCACTGCGTCATCCGGATTCTAAGAAGCTGCGGGAACTTTCCAGTATGGATTGCAAAGTCCTTCCCTGCGACGCTTCATGGAAAGTGGAGCTGATCCACGATCAGCCCTTTGAGCCGGAACAAAATGGAGTGTGTAAAATAGAAATGCCGCCGGCAGATCCCAAATTACTCGAGGAACTGATGCGTTATACACAATATCAATATCCTTATCGTGATTTGGGAGCAGTACGAGCAAAAACAGCTGCTTCTGAGCTTGCAGAAAAGCCGCTCCAGAAACAATATGCCGCCATGAGCCGACCGGCATTTTTGGGCAAAAAGGGCGAAGCTCCTGTCCGATGATCTGGCCAATGCATACGGCGACTATGTCAATCAAAT
>ENA-UOOK01000794-UOOK01000794.1-fermentation-metagenome-genome-assembly--contig:-NODE-794-length-42101-cov-75.353113_pt1 | contig 42101 bp, 25 predicted proteins | sample MGYA00245777_ERZ724023 | MGnify/ENA primary metagenome ERZ724023 (study PRJEB28704, sample SAMN03018312) | fermentation metagenome | biome: anthropogenic terrestrial biome; feature: soil; material...
AACTAATTAACAATCAATTTGTTGTCTTTTTATTAACAATTTCTGAATATCCCTAATTACCTCTTATAACAGAGGCGCGTCTGTTGCTTCGCAGAGTTCGCAAGCTCACTCTGCTTGTAATCACAACACCAGGATTCTTATCTTAAATACAAGTTTACAAACTCTAAGGCTCGTTTGAGTCTTCTGTCTTCGCTTCCTTTGATGATTTTGTAGTGAAAGCCATAGTTTTTTATTTCTAATTCGTATTTTTCAAATAAATATAATCTTATGTCGGGATTTTCTCTAACGCCATCAGCAACCCATTCTAAATCGGGGTAACACAATAAATGTATGCAGTTTTTATAATTAGAAATTTCTTGGTCTATCCAGCTTGGACAAGTGCCGTAAACATGTAAAAGCCAAATTTTTGTAATAATTAAATCAGTATCAAAAAAAACTGCTTTATGATTTTTAGCTAAGGCTTTGTGTTCTTGAGTGATTTGCAATTTTGCAATTTCTAAAACATCTGCTTGGTTGTAAGGACGATTTAAACTTTCGACATACGCGCGTGCAAGTTCTTCGACCCATGGTAAAGAATAATGACTTGACAACTGCTCTGCTAAGGTTGTTTTGCCGGTTGATTCTGGTCCTGTTAATACTATTTTTAAAGTTTTATTCATAAACAAGAGCTTTTCTCCATTTAAAATATCCAACTACAGCTAAGATAGTCAACACAGAAAACAATATTGCTGAAGGATAAAGCGATTTGTAAACATATAAAATTGTAGAAACTAAATCAACTACAATCCAATAAAGCCAATTTTCTAAAATTTTGCGAGCAAGCAACCAAGTTGCAGTAATGCTCAAAGCAGTTGTAAATGCATCACCCAAAGGAACTTGCGAATCTGTAAAATTTACTAAAATGAAATAAATTATTCCAAAAAACACTGCTGAGGCAAGCAAAGCAAACAGATTATGTAATTTAGATAATTTAAAAACTTGTAATTTTTCTTCTTTTGCTATATTTTTTGTTCTTACCCAATGTATCCAGCCGTAAATACCAACAACTAAATAATAAAATTGGAAAGCCATATCAGCATAAAATCCCGAAACATAAAAAACATAAATATAAAGCAAAACCATTATTATAGCTGTAAACCAATACCAAGCATTTTGTTTTATTTGTAGGAATATTCCAAGCAGTCCTAAAAATGCGGCTATGGTTTCTACCCAGTTGGTTATAAGCCAATTAATGATTTGTGTCATTATTCTCCTTTAAGAAGCGAGTCGTAAAGTTTATTGTCTAAAATAATTTCTTGAGCTCTTAAAAAGAATGGATTTTGTTCGTTAAAGATCATCCAGAACTCATTATTTTTCCAAATATCGCCAGCTATTAAAGATTTTAAATGTGTTCTTAAATATTTGTCTTGCTCTTTTGTTGCAGCAGGCAAGGAATCAACATTTATTTTTGCTTCTTTAGCTTGAGCTAAAAGCTCTTCAAGTATTTGGTCTGTAACTTCAAATTTCTTTATAAAAGTTTCAACATCTGGATATTTTTCATTTAATTCAGCTCTGTGAGTGTCAACATATTTTGCTTCGAAACTAAATAAAACTCCTTTTCTTAAAAGTTCTATATGATAATCAGAACGCAAAGTTGTATCAACAGGAATAAAATCATCTGGCATAATTCCGCCACCGCCATAAACAGTTTTTTTATTAACTAAAGTTTTATACTTCAAAGAATCTGCAAAAACTATACTGTCTTTGTGCAAAAATTCGCCATGTTTATAGCGGTTTACAATATCAGCAGAATATTCGTCATAGCCTTCGTCGTATGGTTTTTGAATAAGTCTGCCTGTTGGTGTGTAATATCTTGCTATTGTTAATCTCACTGCTGAGCCATCAGTAAGCATCATTTCGCGTTGTACTAAACCTTTTCCGAAAGTTCTTCGACCAACCACTACAGCTCTGTCCCAATCTTGCAAAGCACCAGAAACAATTTCGCTTGCCGAAGCAGAAGCCTCATCAACAATTACAACTAATTTGCCTCTGTAAAATCTTCCTTTTTTTGTTGATTTATATTCTATTCGAGGAATTTTAGCGCCTTCTGTATAAACAATTAATTTATCACTTTGTAAAAATTCATCACATAAGTTAACGGCTTTGTCGAGGTATCCGCCGGTATTTCCGCTTAAATCTAAAATTATATCTTTAACGCCTGCTTTTGCAAATGTAACAAACACAGAATCAAGCTCTTCGGTTGTTGATTTTGCGAATTTATTTAGTTTCACATATCCTATTTTATCTTTTGTTACATAAGCTGCATCAACGCTATAAATTGGAATTTTATCACGAGTAATATTAAAAACTAAATTTTGTTTTTCGCCTCTACGTACAACTTCAACTTTAACAACAGTTCCTTTTTTGCCACGCAAACGTTTTGCTACTCCGGCATTATCAATGCCAACACCTGCAATAACCTCATCATCAACTACAACAATTCTATCGCCGGTTAAAATTCCTACTTTTTCGGAAGGTCCGCCTGAAATTACTCCAACAACAAGAAGTGTATCTTCCATTAATCTAAATTGTACACCAATTCCTTCAAAACTTCCTTCTAAAGGTTCTTTCATTTTTTCAATTTCGTCAGCACTAATATAAACAGAGTGTGGGTCCATTTCTTTTAACATTCCAACAATTGCCGTCTCAACTATCTTTTTCATATCAACAGTATCAACATACATAGCGTCGATAAGCGTAAGCATTTTGTTGAATTTTCTTGTTTCTGAATTTACATCTTGAGAATAAGTAGCAAAATTGAAAAACAAAATTGCACTCAAGACTAAACCAAATATTCTAAACTTCATAACATTAATTTTAAACATACAAAAATATAAAAACATTAAATGAAAGCCTAATGTTTAACATTATTTTAAATTTTATAGGAAAAGTTTTTTTAAAGAATTGAGAATTGATAATTGAATAATTGAGAATTAAGAATTATTTAATTCTGCTAAAAGTGAAAAGCATTGCGAGTTTGACCGACTTTAAAAACTTTACAAACTTTACCGACTTTATAAACTTATTTATTATTATATTTGCAAAAAATTTCATTATAAAGAATTTTATATGAAATACACATTATTGGTCTGAGTCGTTTAAAAAATTTTTATGAAAAAGGAAGTAATACGATTAGGAGTAAATGGTTTCGGTAGGATAGGAAAAATAGTTTGCCGAATGCTATTAAGCGACAATAGTTTTGATTTAGTTCAAATAAACGACCCTATGTCAGCTAAAATGATTGCTCATCTTTTAAAATACGATAGTTCACATGGGCAGTTTGATGCAGAAATTGGGCATGGTGATGATTTTATCACTGTTAACGGAAAGAAAATAGTTGTTACAAATTTTACTAGTCCTTCTCAAATTCCATGGAAAGATAATAAAGTTAATATTGTTGTGGATTCGAGTGGTAAATTTAAAACAGCAACAAGTCTTCAAGGGCATTTGCAAATGGGAGCTGAAAAAGTAATTTTAAGCTCGCCAGGTGAAGATTCGTCTATCAAACGAACTGTTGTAATGGGCATAAACCAGCAAAACATAAGCAATGATGATAAAATAATTTCTAACTTATCGTGTACTACAAACTGCGTTGCAATGGTGTTTGAAGTTTTATTCAGACATTTTGGCGTAAAAAGTGCCTTTATGAATACTGTACATCCTTTTACAAATAACCAAAATCTTCAAGATGGATTTCACAAAGACATGCGTAGAGCAAGGTCGGCAATGAATAATATTATTCCTACAACTAGCTCGGCAATTAAAGCTACTACCCTTTTATATCCAGAATTAGCAAATCGTTTTGATGGTTTTGCAACTAGAGTACCGGTAGCAGATTGTTCTTTTGTGGAACTTACTGCACAATTAAATAAAAAAGTTGACGTAGAAGCTATTAATTCAGCTTTTTTGAAAGAATCACAAGGAGATTTAAAAAAATATTTAGAATATACAGAAGACCCTATTGTTAGTAGCGATATTCAAGGAAACAAACACTCAGCAATTTTTGATTCTCAACTAACACGAGTTATAGGAGATAATTTTATTCAAATTGTTGCTTGGTACGATAACGAAACTGGGTATTCTGCTCGTATTGTGGACTTAGTAAAATATATTTCAAATTTATGAAACAGGAAATTAATTCAAAAGCTCTTGAGGTAAATCTTTCGGAAACACAAAAGATTAAAGTTGAAATTCCCGAAAAACAACTTTGGTTTTTGTCGCTTTCTAAAAATTATTACGGCATCAATCAGCGCACTTCAGATTTTTTAAAAGAGCTTAATCACCCATATTTTAATAGCAAAATCATTGTTGACGGACTTGTTAAAATTTTAAACGATGAGTTTTGGGTTTATAAAGAGTTAGACGAAAAAGAAAAAGTTTATGATGTTCTGTTTGATATTTTTAGAGATTTATTAGAAAAAAACATAAGTGATAAATACACTAAATCTATTGTTCAAAATTATCTGCAATTTTTCTCAAATAATTTTGATGATATAAAATCATTAAAAAATGGAATTGAACATTTTATAAAAATTCTTGACGAAGAAATGGAAAGCAACTTATTTGCTTACCTAAGTAATATTTCATTTTTTAGAACCTGTTTAAAAAAAGCTGTAGATAACGAAAGTAGTAAAGAGCTAGTTTTTAATTTCACTAAACAACTTTTACTCAACAATGTTGAATTTTGGGAAAGCACAACTAAAATTGAAGAATGGTATGAAAGTGTAAAAAACAAGTTCTCAAAAGACTATTCATCAACTATTTATGAGATTGGTAAAAAATTTTATAATTATTATAAAGAAAAACTAAATCAAGCCAATGATTATAATGAACTGATAAAATACAGCTTTACTTTTTCTGAAATTATAGAATCTTTACGAAATAGAATAGTTGATTTTGAAGAAGCTACAGACCAATTTGTTTATATTTTCTTTTTACTTCATCTACCTGGAACAATATTCCACAGAGATTATATTTTAGTAGATTTAAACAAAGCCATTAAAAGAATTAGTAGCGAATGTAGCACTACTCAATGTATTAATTCCATAGATATTTTATATTCTTTATTTGCTGATTTTAAATATAGCAATACTAGTTTTATCTTAGATTCCATTTTAACTTTGGGTAAAGAAATCATAAATACAAAAAACAAAGAATTAATACATTATTTTGAAGAAAAAACCATTTTATTTGGCTTTATAAATCCTGGTGTTGCTTATTTAACAAACGATTGGGAACTTAAAGTTAATCCAAACCACATAAAAAACATACGCGTTTGGCAAGAACTTATTGCTTACGACCCATTTACGATGAAAAAACTACTTTCATCGCTTATAATTAATTTACGTATAGGAGGTATTTTCATTTTCGACACCGACCTTTTCCAAAAAGATATTAGTAAATTTTTAAACTCCAACATTTCGCCTATCTATAAGCAAGTCAAACAATTACTTAGAATATACCCTGTTTATTTTAATGAAATTGGTGCCGAAGGTCAACTTAGAGATGTTACAACAGTTGTTGATGAACTAACAAATCGTAACGACAAGCTAATTCATTTTTTAAGAAAGCAAATTCATACCGAGGGCAGCAACTCTCATATTGATATTACTTTAGAAATTATTAAATTTTGGTACACTAAAGATAAGAGTTTATTAGAATCAATTGTTCCTGAGAATGTTTTTGTAACAATAGATCCTGATGGGCAATGGGTTGATGGAGTTCATAAGGTTTTAGTAAAACTTTGCAAATTAAACAACAGCAGCCTAGAAGAACTAATTAATCTTGATAAAAATAGTTTACAAGCTCATTTGAATAGTTTTCCTGACCCAGACTGCAAAGATTGTCAGCGTGTAGCTTTAATGATAGAATTATATCATTTATTAAGGGAAAAATATTTATTTTCCACCAACAACTTAGGTGCTTTATTAAGCAAATATCATTATATAGAACAAGACACTATCAATTCTTTGCTCGAATATATTGAAGCTGGAAATCATTTTGAAGCTTTGAAAACTATCTATTCTATTATGAAAATTTTGAATGATAGAATTCTTGATGAAAAACAAAGTGAAGCTTGGGAAAACATTTATTACAAACGTCATATAGCTTTTGGTATTCCGTCTATGTATGGACAATATCACGAAGAGAAATTTGAAGCAATGGGACTTACTTTCCGCTTAGAGCAAATTGCCTCTTCGTTAGTGGATAGAATTTTAGACGAAATAAAAACCGACTACTTTACTGCACGAACACTAAAAGATGTTTTTTTAGTACTACAACTTATTAGAGAAGGTTTAACCCTTGATGGAATTTATGACCAAGGATTAGATTCTAACTTAAAAATGCTTCAGTATAGTTTAAGTTCCGAAAGTTTTACTATTCGCCAATACATCAACATTTTCCAATTCATGGAAAAAAACCTAAAAGAAATAATCAACAATTATTTTATACGTCCATACGAAAATCAATTACCAGTTATTATACCATCATATCTTGATAAAGAAGACAGAAAAAACAAACATACAGTACGCAAATTAATCATACAACATTCAGAAGTATTTTATAGAGACTTACTTTCTTCAGCATTTCTTGTTCAGTCTTTAGATGCGTTTATTGGGCGAGTACTTAATAAATTAAGAAAAATGGCTGATACTTTATCTGATGTAGAGGTCCAAAATATAATGTCGTATAATCCTGATAGTGTTATTAGTCCAATTTATCGCGAAACACTTGAGATAGACAATCAAGTTTTTCTTGGTTCTAAAGCTTATTATTTAAAAAAATTATATCTCAACGATTTTCCTGTTCCACCAGGTTTTGTTATTACTACCGAAGTATTTAGGCGACTAAACTCAATAATGAAAATCCAATCATTATACGACGAAATTGAAAATTTGATTAGATACCACATTTCGGAATTAGAGCGACTTACAGGCTTGGAGTATGGTAATCCCGAAAAACCATTATTGATGAGCGTAAGATCTGGAGCTGCAATCAGCATGCCCGGTGCAATGAATACTTTTTTAAATGTGGGCATGAATGACGAAATTACCGAAGCTCTAAGCAAAAAAGACAACTATCCTTGGACATCATGGGATTGCTACCGCCGATTGCTACAAACTTGGGGAATGGCTTATGGATTAGACAGGAATGACTTTGACAATATAATGTTAGAATACAAAGCTAAGTATGATATTCAAAGAAAAATTGATTTCAATCCAAAAATCATGAGAGAGATTGCTTTTGCATATAAAAAACATTTAGAAGATAACAATATTACTTTCGAGTCAGATCCATTTAAACAAATTATGCAAGCTGTTCTTTCTGTTTTTAACAGTTGGGACTCTGCAAGAGCAAAAGTATATCGAGAACATATGCAAATTGCCGATGAATGGGGAACAGCAGTGATAATTCAACAAATGATTTTTGGTAACCTTCATAAAGAATCTGGCTCTGGTGTACTCTTCACTCACGACACACAAGATAATATTCCTGGCATTAATTTAACGGGCGATTTTTCTTTCTTAAGTCAAGGCGAAGATATTGTTGCTGGATTAATCAACACATTGCCAATAAGCGAAAACCAAAGAAAAAGATACTATCATAATAGTCCAATATCTTTAGAAAGTGGATTTCCAAAAATTTACAATAAACTAAAAGAAATTTCTTACGACCTGATTGAAAATCATGGCTTTGCACATCAAGAAATTGAATTTACTTTTGAACATACAGAACCAGAAGACCTTTATATACTTCAAACAAGAAGCATGATAATAAACAAGCAAGACAAAGTAGAAGTCTTTGCTACGCTAGAAAAAAACATGGAATTAGTTGGAACAGGCATTGGAATTGGAAATCGTGTGTTGAATGGAAGGGTTGTCTTTGATTTGAAAGATTTAAAATTGCTTAAAGAAAAATACCCCGAAGACAATGCAATGTTAGTTAGACCCGACACAGTTCCTGATGATATTGAATTAATTTTCGAATGCGAAGGTTTATTAACTGGTAAAGGCGGTGCAACATCACACGCTGCTGTAACAGCTGGAGGTTTAGGTAAAGTTTGTGTGGTAAATTGTGCCGACATGCTTGTTTATGAAAATGAGAAAAAAGCAGTTATTAGAGATGTTGAATTTCGTTCGCTTGATTTAATTGCTATAGATGGAATTAAAGGAAATGTATATAAAGGCAATTATCCTTTGAAAACTCAAAATTTATTTTAACTTTAAAAGAAAAAATTATGTTACAAATCACTAACAAAAAAACACTAGGAATTAACGGTTTAGGTAGAATCGGTAAACTTACCTTATGGTATCATTTGTCAAAAAGGTATTTTGACGGTATTGTAATTAATGTAGGAAGAGAAGTGGGAAAAAAGTTTGAAGACTTAATTCAGGTTATAAGCTCAGACACCACTTACGGTAGATTGGATAATTTCCTATATGGTCATAGTGGCAAGAAAGTTGAAATCAAAATTGTTGATAGAGACGCAGGTTTGATAAGCATTGATGGTTTTTCTGTCAGATTTTTATATACAGATAGAAATCCTAAGGACATAAAATGGAGAGAAGCAGGGGTTAAAGTTGTTGTTGATTGTACTGGAAAGTTTTTAGACCCAACTGTACCTGCAAACGACCCTAAAGGAAGCATTGCTGGTCATATAGAAGCTGGAGCTTTAAAAGTTATTGCCAGTGCGCCATTTAAAATTAAAAACATAGCATTAGACAACCCTGACGAGTATCCAACTCTTATTTATGGAATTAACCACAATAGTTTTGATGCTGAAAAACACCATATTATTTCTGCTGCTAGTTGTACAACAACAGGTTTGGCTCACATGGTAAAACCACTATTAGAAGATGAAGAAACTAAAAAAGTATTAACTGCTAGTATGACTACTGTACACGCAGCTACTAATACTCAAAGCGTTTTAGATTCTGTTCCTTCTACAGGCACTTCTGATTTGCGAAAAAACAGGTCTGTACTTAACAATATTATTTTAAGTTCTACAGGTGCTGCAAAAACTTTAGAAAAAGTAATACCACAAGCAACTAGTTTTGGTTTTATGGCTGATTCTATACGTATTCCTACACCAACTGTTTCGCTTATTTCTCTAAACATTACTTTTACTTCACGTCTAAACGAATTGGCAATGCCATTTATAAATGCTCAATATATAAAAGATCTTTACAAAACCGCTGCTGCTGGTCCTCAAAAAAATCTTTTATATTTCTCTGACCTTCAAAATGTTTCTACAGATTTAATGGGAATTAATGCAGCTGTAATTATTGAAGGAAATGAATTGCACACTAGAACAGGATTTTTGCAACTACATCCCGAAACTTTGTTACAAGCTGGAATTAAAGAAACTAACGCAGTAAACTTGCCTGTAACTCATGCAAAAATATTAGGCTGGTACGATAATGAGTATGGAAGCTATGTTTATTGTTTAGGACAACTTGCTGAATTTGTTGATTCACAAATAAACTAAACAATAAAAACTTATTTGCTTAACTTTTTTAAATATTTAAAATTATTTTTTTTAACTTCTTAGTATAGTTTTAATTTTTTGACACATAGTATATTTGATGAGTGTAAAAACAAATAAAAATAATTATTATTTGTTTTATTTTTACAAATGTTTTATATTTGTTTCGTAATTTCGTAAACTATGTATTTGTTCACTAAAAATCATTTGATTGATTAGTCTTTTTTTCTTAAATATTTAGCTGTAAAATGTTAATTTTGTAATATGGATTATAGGTTGGAAAACATTGATGATGAAGTTTTTGAACAGTTAGTAAATACTATTTGTCAAAACATTTTAGGTACAGGTGTAATTGTATTTTCACCAGGAAAAGACGGAGGACGAGATGGGAAATTTACCGGAACTGCTCAAAATTATCCTTCAAACAAAGACAGCTGGACTGGAAAATTTGTTATTCAAGCAAAACATACAACGAATTATTTAGCATCATGTTCTGACAGTGATTTTGAAAAAATCATCGATAATGAGATTATCAAAATCAAAAAATTAAAAGAAAATGGTGAAATTGACAATTATCTTTTGTTTACAAATCGAAAGTACTCTGGAATAAAAGGAGAACAATTGTTAAATAAAATTATAAATGAAACTGGTGTTAAGAATTGTGCAATAATTGGAAAAGAAACAATTAACAACCAATATTTGAATTCAAATAAAGATATTGTCAAGCAATATAGATTAGATATAAACCACATACAGTTTGATTTCTCTGATGAAGAAATTAAAGAAATTATATTGGCATTCAAAAATCAACTTCCTGAAATTTCGAAAGAAATTAAGAATGAAGTGAACAAATTGAAACATGACTTTACATTAATTGATAAAAAAGAAAAAAACAAGAAAAATAGACTTGGCGAAGACTATTTCAATGAACATATCGTAAGTGAATCATTGATGAATTTTGACAAAATTGAGAAATTTCTCAATAATCCAATTAATGAAACTTTAAAAGATTATTACTTCGACACAGCTTATGAGTTAAACCAACTAATCTCATTAAAAAGAGATGATTTTGATTTGTTTGAAGAAATATTTATTTTCATTTATCAGTCTATTTGCGATGGTTCAACTCAATTAAAAGGAAGCAAAAGACATGTAATGACTTTTCTACATTATATGTACTATGAGTGCTTGATTGGCAAAAGAAACAATGATGATAAAACCAGATAGACATATAAACCCTGACATATCAGTTATTAATATTGGTGCATTTATTTTAACACAACTAAATATGTTTTACGACATTAGTTATGACGACTTACTAAAAAAAGTTATAGAAAACATGGGAACAGAAGCAAAAGAAAATTTCCCTTATGCTTTGAATTTCCTTTATCTTTTAGGGAAACTTGAATATTTAGAAATAACAGATTCATTTAAATATAATGCAACTAAGTAAACTATATTGCAATCATAAAGATTTCAAAAATATTACATTTAATCTTAATCAATTAAATGTAATATATGCAGATGTAAAATCAAAGTTGGAAGAAAAGAAAAATTCTCATGCTTTAGGGAAAACCAAACTTGCAGATTTAATTGACTTCATGCTCTTAAAAAAGATAGATAGACATCATTTTCTTCTTAAGATTAAAGAAAATGACATTTCTGTTTTTACAAATCATATTTTCTATTTAGAACTATACTTAAACTCTGGTAAGTTTCTAACAGTCAAGAGAGCGGTTAAATCCAATACAAAAATTTCTTTTGTGATACAAGATCAAACTATAACTGATTATTGTCCACCATCAACTTGGAGTCATGAGAACGTTTCTATAAAAAAAGCTCGTAATATACTCTCCGAGTATTTGTCATTTGATTTTTTTCATAACAAAGATTATAATTACCGCAAATCAATAGGCTACTCACTTCGTACACAAGATGATTATAAAGATGTTTATAAGCTTAACAAATTTGTTGGAGGTCAAGATATCCATTGGAAGCCTTTTATGTTTGATTTACTTGGTTTTAAAGGTGAGTTGCTTCAATTAAAATATGATAATGATTCTAAAATAGAAGATATAAAAAGACTAATCAACTCATATAAAAATGATTACTCTGTAAAAATTGAGGATAGAGATGAAATAATAGCAGAAAAAGCTATTTTAGAAAATGAATATAAGGAAGTTGAAAAACAAATTGACAAATTTAATTTTTACCAGCAAGATAAAACTTTAATAAAAAAAGGTGTCGATGAAATAGAAGTTAAAATTTCAAACTTAAACACAAAATCATACAAATTAAATTATGAACTAGACCGGCTAAGTTCCTCAATAAAAAATAATTTTTCGTTTGATATTGACAAGGTTAAAAAGGTTTTTGAAGAAACCTCTATTTTATTTCCTGCACAATTATCTTCTGACTATGAAAACTTACTGGCTTTCAATAAAAAACTGACAACAGAAAGGAACAAACTATTAAGGTCAACAATTAATGAAAAAGAAAAAGAACTAAATAATATAAATTCTAAATTAGAAAAACTTCATAAAGAACGAGAATCGCTATTAACTCATTTAACAGATAGCGATACTTTCACAAAGTTCAAAAAACATCAAAAAGATTTAGTTAAAGTCGAAAGTCAATTATTAAAGTTTCAAGAAAAAATTAATGCAATTGACTTAATCGTCCAAAAGGAGAATGAAATAGAGGCTCTACAAACAAACATAAAATCTACCATTAATGAGCTTAAGAAAATTCATCAATCAACAGACAGAAATAAAAAATATAACGAAATAAGAGCATTATTCACTAAGTTTTATAAGCATATAATGGATGAAAATGCTGTCCTTTCGTGGCATCTTAATTCAAACAATAATGTTGATTTTATTCCACCAAAAGTAAAATCAAAAATTGATGAAAGCAAAGTTACAGCAAAAGATGAAGGCAACACTTATATGAAATTACTATGTGTAGCATTCGACCTCTCTATCTTATGCGCATATAACAAAGAGTCTTACTTTAGGTTTGTGTATCATGATGATGTCTTATCACAACAAGATTATGGAATAAAAATTCGATTGTTAGAATTAATAAATAACATAACAAAAAAATATAAGATTCAATATATTTTATCGGCAATAAAATCAGATTTACCTGTAAATCATTCAGGCAAAATTCAAGAGTTTAACGAAAATGAAATTGTCTTAAAACTTCATGACAAAGATATTTCTGGCACATTGTTTGGTTTTGAATTTTAGACAATATTACTGCATCAAGCCTTGCTGTAGTGTATAAGAACATTCTCTATAAGCCATTACTGCCCTCAGTATAGTCATTATAGACTAGTTCAAAACAATAAAAATTTACTTATTTAATGTTTTTTTAATACTTAAAATTAAGAAATTTCTAAATTTACTTTCTAAATTTTAGATTTTTTTGTACTTTTGTAACAGAATTTTAATAAAAATGTTAAAACGAATTTTTAGATTATATTATCAAAGTTCTTATAACATGACTAAGTGGGATAAATAATATTTTGAGCTTATGATTACTTCATATCAGTTTGTTAAATTTAGAGAAGACTCTTTTGTTGAATTTCATCGTTCATTAACTGAAATAAACACCGTTTCATGTTTTGATTTCGAAGATAGCGTTTTAGATTTTAAAACCAATGATTCTAATCGCTATAAATCCGACCATAGAGAAAAAGTTTTGAAGTTTTTAAATAAATTTAAAGTTAAAATTTTAAAAACTTGGCTAGGATTTAGAATTAATGAATACGGCACAAATCGATATTTCGATGATATTGAAGCAATAAGAAGTTTAGGAAACATAAAAATTCGTTGCATATTTTTATCTAATTGTTCGTCTGTTGAAGTTTTAAAAACATTTTTAGAATCAACAGAAGACATTCGCTACGATGAAGTTATTCCAATTATCGAAAGTAATGAGGCTTTTAATAATTTAGAAGAAATAATAAAGTTTAAAGACCCTAGATTTAAAAATATTGCATTTGGACATTGCGATTATAATTTAAGTTGTGATTTATTTCCATTTATTCATCAAGATAATCCAAAATATTGGTATTGGATTGAAAAATTTGCAACACTTTGCAAAAAAGAGAACATAGGCTTTATTAATTCTATTTATTTGAATGTAAATCATAATGACTATTTTACTTTGATGTTGAAAAATACAAGTAAATTTTTTGACAATTGGGGGCAAATAACTTTAACTACCGAACAAAGTAAAACCTGCTATAATTTTAAAAATGACCAAACAATAAATCTTCCCGAATTTAATTACATGAGAACAGATTCTGTAGAAGAATTTGCAGGTAAAATCATTACACTTTTCGAAAAATACAATCCCGAAGGTAAAGGTTATAGCGTAATGCCTGATACAAGAACTTTTATCAGTCCCCACGAATATGTTGCTGCAAAAAGATTTTTAAATAAATAATTTTCAAACTTATAAAAATGAAAAAAACTGCTTTAATATCTGGTGCTACATCTGGAATTGGAAAAGCCACAGCACTATTATTGTCTGAAAACGGATACAATTTAATTTTAACAGGAAGACGCAAACAAAGATTAGATGATTTAAAATCTGAAATCGAAGCAAAATCAAATGCAAAAGTATTTTGCCTAAATTTCGATATTCGCTCTAATGATGAAGTTTGCAAAGCTATTGACAGTTTACCCGAAGATTTTAAAAAAATTGATATATTAATAAATAACGCCGGTTTAGCAATGGGATTAAGCACTATTCAAACTGGTGATTTACAAGATTGGGAAACAATGATAGACACCAATATTAAAGGACTTTTGTATTTAACTTTAAAAGTTGCTCCTTTAATGATAGAGCAAAAATCTGGACATATTATTAACATTGGTTCTATTGCTGGCAAAGAAGTATATCCCAACGGAAATGTATATTGTGCAACAAAACACGCTGTTGATGCTTTAAGCAAAGCTATGCGTATAGATATGCTTCCATATAAAATAAAAGTTACACAAATAGCTCCTGGAATGGTGGATACAGAATTTTCAACTGTCCGTTTCCATGGCGATAAGGAAAGAGCAGATAAAGTATATGATGGACTCACACCATTGTACGCCGAAGATATTGCCGAAATTATTTTATTTGTAGCTAATCGACCAAAACACGTAAACATTAACGATATTTTGGTAACTCCACTTGCTCAGGCTTCGTCTGCAAATGTTGTAAGAAATTCGTAAAATATGCAAATTCAAGAAAATAAAAATTTACTTATTGAATTAGCAATTAAAGCAGGAAAAGAAACTTTAAAATATTTTAGAAAAAATTTTGATGTAAATCTAAAAGCAGACAATTCGCCTGTTACGATAGCAGATATTTCAGCAAACAAAATTATTATTGAAGGCTTAAAAAAAACTAATATCGCCATTATTAGCGAAGAGATAGAAAATTTAAGTTACCAAGACAGAAAAGATCTTAAAAAATTTTGGATAATTGACCCGTTAGACGGTACTAAGCAATTTGTAAAAGGCGAAGACGAATACACTATAAACATTGCTTTAGTTTGTGAAAACAAAGTAGTAGAAGGCGTTGTATTTGCTCCTGCTAAATCAGAATTATATTATGGAAATGTAAATTCTAATTCTGTAAAAATAAATACATTAACAAACAAAATTGAAAATATTACATTAGATCACAAGATCGAAATTCCAAAATTTGTTATAAGCAAATCACACTTGAACTCAAAAACTACAAGCTTTGTAAATACTTTTAAAGAAAAATTTCCAGAAAGCGAATGTAGAAATGTTGGAAGCTCATTAAAGTTATGTGCTGTTGCAAGCAATTCTGCAAACATTTATCTTCGAATAGGACAAATTAACGAATGGGATATTGCCGCTGGACATGCAGTATTAAAAGCTGCAGGTGGAAATATTTTCTCTTTTCAAACAGGCAAAGAAATTATTTATAATTCAGAAAGTCTTAAAACTCCTGATTTCTTTGCTATCAAAGATTTTAACTTTAAAAACGAGATTATTAATACTTATAAAAAACTTAGTTAAGAAAATATTTTATAAGGTTTTGCAAAAAATATTTGTCTATTAAAAAATAAAACATTATTTTTATAAAATATTGTTTTTCTTATGATAAAGAGGATTTTTCATAGAATATTTTTAACTTGTTTTTTTGTTGCTGTTTTCTGCTCAGCATTTTCACAATTAAATTATGTAGAAAACAAAGGACAATGGAACGAGAAAGTTTTATATAAACTTAGATTAAACGAAGCTGCTCTTTTTCTTGAAGAAAATTGTGTAACTTGGGCTTTAACCGACCCACATAGTATGGCTCATTCTCACGCTCATCATGGTTGCGAAGAACACAACAACAATTTATTAAAAGATGCACACGCTTATAAAGTACATTTTGTAGGAGCAAATAAAAATCCGCAAATTCAAGCTCAAAACCCACAATTAGATTATGTAAATTACTTTATTGGTAATAATCCCAAAAACTGGGCTTCAAATGTAAAACTATACGAAAAAGTCTTATACACAGACATTTATAATCAAATTGATTTATTGTACTATACTCATGAAAAAGGGATTAAATATGACTTCATCGTAAAGCCTTCTGGAAATTACAAAGACATAATATTAGAATATGAAGGTGTTGATAATATCAAGATTAAAGACAATCAATTGGTAGTTACAACAAGTGTAAATGAAGTCATTGAGTTACAGCCTTTTGCTTATCAAATTTTCGATGGCGAAAAAATACCTATTCGTTGTAATTACAAATTAAAGAAAAATAAACTTAGTTTCTCTTTTCCTAATGGTTTTGATAATTCTCGTGATTTAATAATTGATCCATCTTTAGTTTTTTCAACATATACAGGTTCTACAGGTGATAATTGGGGATTTACCGCAACTTGGGACTATAACGACAATGTTTATTCTGGCGGGATTGTTTTTGACATAGGCTATCCAACAAGTACAGGTGCATATCAAATAAATTTTGCAGGTGGTACAGCACCAATTGCTGGTAGTTCTTTTTATGCAAATGGTTGTGATGTTGGAATTATTAAATATAATGCAAATGGAACTCAACGCCTTTATGCAACTTATCTTGGTGGGTCTAATGGACAAGAAATGCCTCACAGTCTGATTGTTACTGAAGAAAATGAACTCGTAATTATGGGAACTACTGGTGCCGATGATTTTCCTGTGAGTACAAATGCTTTTCAGACCACATTCGCAGGAGGCGACAGTGTAGTTTATGATAATGTTATTGGCTTTAATAATGGAGTTGATATTTTCGTTACAAAACTTAGCGAAGATGGAACTCAATTACTTGCTAGCACTTACGTAGGTGGCAGTGGTAATGATGGATTAAATTTTAAACCACACATGGCAATACACTATGTGTTAATGCACGGAAACGACTCGCTTTATTATAATTATGCTGACGGAGCAAGAGGCGAAGTTATTGTTGATGGTAAAAATAATGTCTATGTAGGCACAAATACTTTCTCAACAGACTTTCCTAGCGGAATAAATCCTGGATATCAGACTACAAGCGGTGGAAAACAAGATGGAATTGTTTTTAAACTCAATCCAGATTTAAGTCAATTGATTTGGAGTTCATATTTGGGTGGAAACGAAGATGACGCTATTTTTAGTATGGATTTAAGTCCTAACGAAGATGTTTTAGTTACAGGTGCTACTGTTTCACATAATTTCCCTGTTACTAGTGGTGCTTATAACACTTCCCATAATGGCGGTTCAACCGATGCTTTTGTTTCAAAATTAAACAATATGGGAAATACGCTCTTAGCTTCATCATATTTTGGCTCTTCTGCTTTTGACAATGCTTATTTTGTAAGGTCTGATAAATTTGGACATATTTTTATTACTGGGCTCACAAAAGCTCCTGCAAATGCTCTAGTTTATAATGCTACATATAATCACCCAAATAGTGGACAATTTATAAGCAAATTTAATTCAAATTTAAGTTCTTTGGTTTGGTCAACTCGCTTTGGAACAGATAATGGACGACCAAATATTTCAATTACAGCTTTTGCGGTTGATATTTGCAACCGTATTTATTTAACTGGCTGTGGCAGAGAATGGGTTTCTTCGCCTTATAATGCTCAATGGGATACGTTTGCTTGGGAAGATGATTATGGAACTAAAGGAATGGAAATAACTGCTGATGCTATCCAAACCGAAACAGATGGACAAGATTTTTATGTTATGGTTTTAAGCGAAGACGCTTCGGAATTAGAATATGCAAGCTTTTTTGGCGAATTGCATTATGATGGATGTTCGTATTCTGGACACGACCATGTTGACGGTGGCACAAGTCGTTTTGATAAAAAAGGACATATTATTCAATCCGTATGCTCAAGTTGTGGTGCTTGCCAACAATTTCCAACGGCACCTAATCCCGGAGTTTGGTCTTCTACAAATAATTCTTCAAATTGTAATAACGCAGTTTTTAAAATAAGAATTATAGAAAACTTAGCTGACGCAAGCTTCGATCCTGTTCCTGCTGGCTGTGCTCCTTATACTGTAAATTTTCAAAACACTTCGCAAGGAACTAGTTTTTTATGGGATTTTGGAGACGGTTCGCCAACAAGCACTGCTCTAAATCCAAATCACACTTATACAGTTGGAGGAGAATATACTGTAACTTTAATTGTTGGAGACCCATTAAGTTGCAACTTTTACGACACTATACAAAGAACATTTTCTGTAATAGAACCTGGGCTTTCTACTTTGCCTGATTTAGAAATTTGTCCCGGACAAAGTATTGTTATTGGTCCTGAGGGAAATTATCCAGCAGGAACCACTTTTTCATGGGTTCAAGGCTCTAATTTGAATAATACAACAATTAAAAATCCAGTAGCAACACCAACTGAAACAACAGAGTATATATTGATAGCAACAGGAATTTGCGTTGATTCTTTAATACAAACTGTTTCTATTTATGAACCCGATATTGATTTATACGCATCTGCAGATACAACAATTTGTCCAGGAGGAACTGCTCATTTACATGCCACATCAACTGGAGACGTAGATAGCTGGGCGTGGTCAACAAGTACAAGTTTTAACTCAATTTTATCAAATTCACAAAATCTAACCGTAAGCCCAAGTCAAAACACAACCTACTACGTTAGAGTCAAAGAAGATGTTTGCAATACTTTTTTAATAGAAAGTGTAAATGTTAACGTTCATCAATTCAATTATTCTATTGTTCCTGATCAGATTTTATGTCCTGGCGATGAAACTCACTTAACAATAACAAACAATAAACCATCTGATATTTTAACTTATAGCTGGCAACCAAGTTCTACAATTATTAGTGGAGCAAATACAAACTCGCCTTTAGTTAAGCCAACTACACCAACTACATACACTGTTACAATCACAAATCAAATGGGTTGTACTACAACAAACTCTGTTTATGTTGACATTAACAATATTTCTTGGTCTTCTCCAGACTTAACTCACAATCCTTGCTTTGGAAATTGTCTTGGAACAGCGACAGTTTCAGCTAATGGAATTGCTCCTTATTCTTACGCATGGAGTGGAAATCCAAGTCAAAATGAAACTGCTTCAAATTTATGTGCAGGAACTTATACAGTTACTGTTACTGATGGAAACAATTGTACTTCTGAAACTTCTGTTACTATAAACCAACCTCCACAACTTTTAGCAAGTTTTACTAGTGTCCAACACCCCGTTTGCGATGGAATTGGTTATGGTTCTGCAACAGTATATCCAACAGGAGGCACAACTCCATACACATATTCTTGGTCGAATGGAGGCGGAAGTAATGCAACTAACAACACTTGTTTTACAGGACAAAATTATGTTACAATAACAGATAATAATGGTTGCCAAAGAGTTGATTCTGTTTTTATGACTTCTCCTTCAGATTTAACTTCAAGTTTAAGTAATGTTGTTCATATTTCATGCTATGGATTTTGCGATGGAGAAATTCACGCCAGCGTTAGTTTGGGAACTCCACCCTATTCGTATTTATGGTCAAATGATTCTACGAGTACTTCCATTACTGAACTTTGCCAAGGAGTTTATACATTAACAGTAATTGATGCCAACAATTGTGTAACTCATCAATATCAATACATATATGAACCTCCAGAGTTACTGGTAACAACACAAATAAGCGAAGAAATAAAATGCTTTGGTGAAACTGGTTCTGTCTCAGCTTCTGCAATTGGTGGCACATATCCTTATTCATACAACTGGAGCCAAGGAAGTACACAAACATCTTTAGATAATGTTTCTGCAGGAATTTATCAAGTTACTGTTTTAGATTATAATAATTGTAAAACTGTTAGTGAAATTGAATTAACTCAACCACCTTTATTAGAAATGAATAATATCGTAACAAATATGCTGTGTACAGGTGTTTGTAATGGCAGTATTCATACAGAATTGATTGGAGGCACGCCACCTTACTATTATTCGTGGTCAAATGGTTCGCAAAAAGCAAATATTGAAAACTTATGCGAAGATGAGTATGAACTAACTATAAAAGATAAAAACAATTGTTCATTAACTAGGAATTTCACAATAATAAACCAAGATTATATTCCTGATTTATCTGTTGCTGCAAGTGATACAATTATTTATCGCGGACAATCTGTAAATTTACTTGCACTTTCATCAAGTTCAGGGTATTATTTATGGGATTATTCAAAATTTTTATCTAATATAGAAATTTCTAATCCTATTGCTACACCTGATGATACAACAATGTTTTATGTTAAATTTACCGATTTGCATGGTTGTAGGATTAGAGATTCTATAAAAATTTATGTGAAAGAAGTTATTTGTGGCGATCCTTATATTTACGTTCCAAATGCGTTTACTCCAAATAACGATGGCAAAAACGACTATTTCAAACCTTACTACCCATATGGTTTAGTTACAGAAGTGTTTTTTGTAGTTTATGATCGTTGGGGAAATATTGTTTTCCAAACAGACGAAATATGGACAAAAGGTTGGGACGGAACATATAGAGGAGAAAAACTAACAAGCGATGTATATGTTTACTTTTTACGCGCTCGCTGTTTGAATGGCGAAGAATATTCTCATAAAGGAAATGTTACATTATTGAGATAAATTATTTTGCTAAACTTTTTCCTGTATAAGTTCCCGAAAGTTTCAAGTCTTCTGGTGTTCCTTCAAAAACTATTTCACCACCTTTATCGCCACCCTCTGGACCTAAATCAATTATCCAATCTGCAAACCTAATTACTTCTGGATTATGTTCCACAATAATAAGAGTATGTCCTTTGGCTCGCATTTTTTCAAAAGCTAATAAAAGTTTCCCAATATCATAAAAATGAAGCCCAGTAGTTGGTTCGTCAAAAACAAAAATTGTTGGATTTGCTTTTTCCATACTCAAATAACTTGCAAGTTTTATTCTTTGACTTTCGCCACCACTCAAAGTATTAGAAGATTGTCCAAGTTTTACATATCCCAAACCAACATCTAAATAATTTTGTAATAAACTTGCAATTTTCTTTTCTGTAGCTTTATTTTCCGAGCCAAAAAACTCAACAGCTTCACTAATAGGCATTTCTAAAATATCATAAATATTTTTGCCCTTATATTTTACTTCTAAAATATCTTCTTTAAATTTTTTGCCATTACATGCATCGCAGACTAAATGAACATCAGCCATAAACTGCATTCCGACAGTAATTTCGCCTTCACCAAGACAAGTTTCGCAACGTCCACCAGCAACATTAAAAGAAAAGTGAGAAGCTTTATATCCATTTGCTTTAGCATGACGTTGTTCTGCAAAAAGTTTGCGAATTTCATTATAAGCTTTTATGTAAGTTGCTGGATTTGAACGCGATGACTTTCCAATAGGATTTTGGTCAACATATTCTATATCGCTACAAAGTTTGTAATCGCCAGCAAGACTTTCATGCTCTCCAGTTCTATCAGCAAAATGTCCCAATTGTTTTTTCAAAGCTGGATATAAAATTCCTTTTACTAAACTTGATTTTCCAGAACCGCTTACACCAGTTACGACAGTAATTACACCAAGAGGAAATTTGACGTTAATATTTTTTAAATTATTATGTCTGGCTCCAATAATTTCAATATAATTTCTCCACTGACTAGGTTTTTCGCGAATTGGATTTTTTAATTCTCCTTTTAAATACTTGGCAGTAAGCGTATTACTTGACTGCAACATTTTTTTCACATCTCCAGCAAAAACCACTTCACCCCCATTTTCGCCAGCATAAGGACCAATGTCGATAATATAATCAGCAGCTCTAATTATTTCTTCATCATGTTCAACAACAACAACTGTATTTCCTCTGTCGCGTAAATTTTTTAAAACTTTTATTAATCTTTGTGTATCCCGCGAATGAAGACCAATACTTGGTTCGTCTAAAACATAAAGCGATCCTACCAAACCAGAACCAAAAATTGTAGCTAAATTAATTCTTTGCGATTCACCACCCGAAAGAGTTGAAGAAAGACGATTTAATGTTAAATACGGCAATCCCACATCAAGCACAGAATCTATTCTTAAAGTAATTTCTTCAAGTAAGCGTGAAGCTGTTTCCTTTTCTACTTTTGAGAGTTTTAAATTTTTGAAAAAAACTTTTAATTCTTCAAAACTCATATCTATAAGGTCGCCAATGGAATGATTATTTATTTTTACATAAAAAGCTTCTTTTTTAAGCCTTTTGCCTTTACATTCTGTACAGTTAGTTTTCCCTCTAAATCTGGAAATCATAACCCTATATTGTATCTTATGCTTTTGAGATTCCAAAAAACTAAAAAAATCATTTATTCCATAAACCGCATCATTCCCATTCCATAAAAAATCTTTTTCTTTTTCGCTCAATTGATAATATGGACGATGAATTGGAAAATTAAATTTGCCAGCCCGTAAAATAAATTCTTTTTTCCATTGTTGCATCACATCGCCTTTCCAACAAGCAACAGCTCCTTCGTAAACCGACAAAGTTTTGTTAGGAATAACTAAATCTTCATCAATACCAAGAATTTTACCAAAGCCTTCGCAAAGCGGACATGCACCAAGAGGATTGTTAAAACTAAATAAATGCTCGTGAGGAATTTCAAATTTAATTCCATCAGCTTCAAAATGATTAGAAAATTTTGAAACTTTATTTTTGTCTTCACCTAAAATAATTACTTTACATTCATAATTTCCCTCAAAAAAAGCAGTTTGAACAGAATCAGCAATTCTTGCATACAAATCATCATTTTTACGAATAACTAAACGGTCAATTATAATATCTATTTCTTTAGAAATTCCTTTGCAATTTTCATTTAATACATCTTCAGTTTTGACAAGTTTATCGTTGCAGTAAACTCTTGCATAACCTTGTTTTTCGAGCAATGCAAGTTGTTCTGTCTTACTCATTTCTGAATTAAATTTGTAAGTAAAACTAATCAAAACTCTAGTTCCATCTTCTTGATTAACAATAAACTCGACAACATCTGCAACATTGTGCTTTTTCACTTCTTTCCCCGAAATTGGCGAAATGGTTTTTCCTATTCTTGCAAATAAAAGTTTTAAATATTCATAAATTTCTGTGCTTGTTCCAACAGTAGAGCGAGGATTTCGTGTATTTACTTTTTGTTGAATTGCAATAGCTGGCGGAATTCCATCAATAAAATCAACTTCAGGCTTGTTCATTCTACCTAAAAACTGGCGAGCATAAGATGATAAACTTTCAACATAGCGTCTTTGCCCTTCTGCAAAAATTGTATCAAAAGCTAAAGACGACTTACCAGAACCAGATAAACCTGTTATCACAACCAATTTATCGTGTGGTATTTCCACATCAATATTTTTTAAGTTATTGACTCTTACGCCTCTAAGTGATATTTTATTTGTGTTTTGCATCAAAAAAATTTAAGTCCAAAGAACGGAAAAATTAAGGAATTTTAAAAATGTTTATTAGCCTCTTTTCATTCTATTTTCAAAACAAAAGCTCCCTGTTCTCTAATATCAAATAATTTATAATTTAAGTCTTTATTTTCGGCTATCCATTTTTCTGTTTTATTTTTATAATTTGATGCGTCAATTATAATTTCATCGAAATTAAAAAATTCAGCAATTTCAGATAATTTTATTTCTGGATTATTTGATAATACAATATAATCAGTATCTAACTTTTTAAATTCCTCATCGGATTTCAACATTTTAAAATTATCGTTCAAGACATAAATTCTTAAACCTGAAAAATATATAAAGTTATTTTTATAGAAAATTTCTGAATCTGAAATTGAAAGCAGATTTGTTAAAAATAAATTACTCTTGGAGCTTATATCAACATACTTTTGATGTTCCAAACCTTTTTTCAACCAATTATTTTTGGCAGTATATTCAATATTTTGTTCAAGTTCATCGTCTAAGGAAGCAAAAACTATATTTTTCTTAGCATTTACAATATTTATAACTGTGTTTTTATTCATATTATAAACGATAAAATATTTTTGCTTAGAACTTTCTATATCTTTAAACAAGCCAATTGTAAGAAAAATTATTATAAAACTTATAGCACAAACCAAATGTCGATATAGCTTAGTTTGGAAGAAAAACAGAAAAACAAAAATTATAATTAAATACAGCAAAATTAATTGAGGTAAATTTATATAAATATCATTTGTTACCGAAAATGGCAGACTTTCTATGCCCAAAGCACAATAATTCATTGCTTTTATGACATAGACTAAAATTTTTGCAATAAAAGCAGACAAAAACGGAATAAATGACACAGCAAAAAGTGTAATAATCAACCAAATAGCAATGGTTGAAATTGGAATAAGTAAATAATTTGTTATTAAAAAATAATTTGAAAATTGATGAAAATAATACATTCCTAAAGGTGCTGTAACTATTTGAGCAGCAAGCGATACTGCCGTCATAGACCAAATGCTATCAATTATTTTATTTTTAGGTTTAAATATTTCGTAAATAGGTTTGTAAAGCAAAATTATTCCTATTACCGCTATATATGAAAGTTGAAATCCTAGATTGAGTAAATTGTATGGATTTATTAAAAGCAAAATAAATGCAGAAGCAGCAATTGCATTTAATGAAGATGATTTATGCTTTTGTATATTTCCTAACGCAGCTACCGAGAACATAAGTGCAGCACGCGAAACCGAAGGCGACAAGCCTGTTAAAAAAGCATAAGCCCAAACTAATATTATTGATAAAAATATTTTAGGAATACGTAATTTTTTAGATTTTAAAAAAGATAAAAGAAAAGTTATTACTCCGTAAACAATCCCAACATGCATACCTGAAACTGCCAAAATATGCATTGCTCCCGACGAAGAATAAGCATGACGCAATTCATCACTCAAACTATCTTGATAGCCTAAAGCAAGAGCTGAAACCACAGCCAATTCATCATCGTGTAAATTATTTGCTTTTAATAAATCTATTAGCTTAGTTCTAAATCTTGAAAACCTATATTGAAGTTTTATATTTTTGTTTTCTTTTAAGATTTTCCATTCAGAACTGCTTAAATAATCTGTACTTAGAATTAAGCTATAGCTCAAATATTTTTTATAATCAAATTCTTCGGGATTGCCTTTATTTCCAATTTCTTGCAAATCAGGACTAAAAATCAATTTATCTCCAACTTTCAAACTATTTACATCTTCATTATTTTCAATGTATAAAATTGTACTTCCATTTGTTTCTAACCATTGGTCTTGACTTTTCAATGCAATTATATTTAGCTCAACTTTTGTTGAAGCTTCCATAATTTTTGGCTCTTTATTAATTACGCCAATTAAATTGCCTTGTTTATTTGAACTTAAATTTTCAACTGCTTTTTCATTAAGCGATTGAGTTAGAAACATTCCCGAAGATATGAAAATCAAATTTATAAGAACTCCATTTATCCAAATTCTTGAAAATTTTCTTTCCATCAATGCAAATACTACAAAAGCAAGTGTAGATACAACAAAAATTGACAAGCTAATAACTGAAGAAAAAGTAAAATTTATACTTATTATAATACCTATGATAAAAGGGATTACAATCCTTATAAATGGATTTTTACGAAGGTTTGTTATCAATATGTCGTACATAGCTTGAGCCTACATCGACTGTTGAAACATTTTTATCAATTCCTCATCATCAATTCCTAAAAAAGATATAGCGGCTTCAGCATCTTGAGCTAAAGAATGTTCGGGATATTGTTCAACTACAATAGAATAATATTTTTCTGCATCTTCAAAATTCTTTAAATAGTTTTCCAAAATAAAAGCTTTTAAAAAAAGAGTGGCTACATATTTATCATAGTTTTTATAATTATTTTCAATTTCAGTAAGATAATCAATTGAATTTTTAGCTTTGTTAATATTCATACTAATTTCAGCAGCTTTAAAAAGGTATTCAGGAGCCAAGCTATCTTGAGGAAATTCATTAGCATATGCTAAATACATAGTTATCAACTCATTAGCCAAATCAAGATTAAGGCTGTCAGAACTATATGTTTCCTTTTCTTTTTCTACAATTTGACTTTTTAAATCTTCATTTTTTGTATCAGATTCTGTCTTTGAACCACAAGAAAACAATGAACCAACAATAATTATCAGAATAAAAAAACATTTAATTTTCATAATATTTAGTTTTAATTAAGCGATTTTTACTTTATATGAAACTCCTACCTTGCCTTTAGCAATATTATTTAATCTTTTTTGTAGCATTTTTCGGCGTATTGGGGAAATTCTATCAGTAAACACAATTCCTTGAAGATGGTCAAATTCATGTTGTACCACAATAGCTTTATGTCCGTCAAGAGTTTCAGTTACTTTTTCGAAATTTTCATTAAAATATTCAACATTCAAACTTTCACATCTATTTACATTTTCATAAATACTGGGAATGCTTAAACAGCCTTCTTCTACTGTTACTTTTTGCTCGGAATTACATGTTATTTTTGGATTTATAAACACACGTATAAAGTCTTGAAGCTCAGGTCTATCTTTTGCTAAAACTCTTGCATCAACTACTACAAGGTTGATATTTTCTCCAATTTGTGGTGCAGCCAAACCTATACCTTCGGCTTTGTACATTGTTTCAAACATGTTTTCAATAAGTTGTTTTAAATCAGGATAATCTTGAGAAATATCAACTGATTTTTTCCTTAAAACTGGATGTCCGTATAAATATATTGGTAATATCATTTCTTTTTATAATTTTCTGAATCTAAATATGATTGCAATATAATTGCAGCACTAATTTTATCTATTATTGATTTTTCTTGTCTTTGTTGTTTTTTACTTCCTGCATCTATCATTGTTTGAAAAGCCATTTTTGATGTAAATCTTTCGTCAACTTCAATAAATTCATATTCTTTAAAAACTTTTTTTAGTCTATTTAAAACAGGTACAATATATTTAACCGCTTCAGATGGTTGATTGTTTAATTGTTTTGGCATTCCTACAATAATTTTTTCAACTTCGTTTTCAGCGAAATATTTTTTTAAAAACTCTTCTAACTTGTGTGTTTCTACAGTTTCTAATGCAGATGAAATTATTCTAGCGGTATCGGTAACAGCAATACCAGTTCGCTTTCGTCCAATATCTAATGCTAGGTATCTTTTCATAATTATTGGCAAATTTAACATGAAATTTAAAAATAAACAACCAAATGTGAAAAAAACCGTCATATTTTAGTGGCATTTATAAAACATTTTGTAACTTTACAATTTATATAAAATATATATTATGAAAAAAATTGCATTATTAACTTTATTTTCATTCTTTAGTTTGTCTTTTTTATTTTCACAAACAAGTCCAATTATTACTCAAAGTGGAATACCTGTTACAACATTAATTCAAGACACTTTGATAAATGGTTGCGTTCAAGCTTCTAATGTAACAGCAAATAATGGTGCTTATGGATATTTTAGAAATCCTAATAATCAGTATTTTCCTTTTAAGTCAGGGATTGTAATGTCAACAGGCGCAATATCAGCCGCTGCAGGTCCTAACACATCTACTTCATCTACAGGTTCATCGCCAGGCTCTGGTTCCGACCCTGATTTAGCTGCTTTGGTTTCTGGAGCAAACATAAACGATGCTTGCGTAATTGAATTTGACTTTATTCCAGCAAGTGATTCTATTGTATTTAATTATATTTTTGGTTCAGAAGAGTTTCCTGAGTATGCAAATTCCTCTTTTAATGACGTATTTGGGTTTTTCTTATCAGGTCCTGGCATAAATGGTCCTTACACAAATAATGCAATTAACATTGCTCTTTTGCCTAATAATATGCCAGTTACTATAAATAATGTACATAATTATAATTATTATTATGCATCACCTAATTCAGGACAAACATCGCCTGGTTCATACTATGGTGCGGTTCAGTTTGACGGCAACACTATTGTGCTTACCGCTAGAGCAGAAGTACAAGCTTGTCAAACTTACCATATTAAATTAGCTATAGGCGACCGTGACGACTCTAAGTATGACTCTGGTGTATTTTTAGAAGCTGGAAGTTTTATCTCCGGTGGTGCTGTATCGGTTGCTAATACTGCTCAACATGGAGACGAAAATGACTTATGGGAAGGTTGTACAAATTATTATGTTATTTCTAGAGCAGAGGGAGTTGCAGTTGACCAAGATTTAACTATTGAGATGGCAATAGACCCATCAAGTACTGCTACCGAAGGTGTTGATTTTACTCCATTTCCAGAATCTATTACAATTCCTGCTGGAGAAATGACAGATACTATTTATTATTCAGCTTTTAATGATGGAATTGAAGAAGGAACAGAATCAATTATTATTGCTTTTTTCACATCTTGTCCTTGTGGAAACCAATCTATGGCAATTTATGACACAATTTGGATATACGATGCAGAATTTATAAAAGGAGGAATTCAAGATATTGAAACTGCTTTTTATTGCGGAGAAGAAGCTCCAACCACTATAACTTTAGTTGGCGAATGTAATAGAGATCCATTCATCGATTATCATTGGAGTACAGGAGAAAATACAAATTCTATTACTATATACCCACAGCTTGGAAGCACAACCTATTACCTTACAATGCTTGATGAATGTGATAATGAGGTACTTGACTCAATTACAATTCTAGTAAACGGACTAACTCTATCCAACGCAAACATTATCAACCCGAGTTGCCACAATGCTTGCGATGGAATAATTGAATTAGTTGTCGATGGTGAAGATGGTCCTTTCACATATAAATATGCTCGAGAACCTTATCATTTCTTCCCAGATTCAATCCATACTACAACAAATCCTGTACTATCTGGATTGTGCCCCGGCAATTATAGAATAGAAGTGAAAGATATGATTGGTTGCTTTAAACGCTATCAAATTGAATTACCAAATCCTCCGCCTGTTGATTTAGCACTAGGAATTGCAGAAGATGATGTAAAATCATGCGAAACTCTTGAAAGCGTTACCTTTACAGCTGTATCTAACCAACCTAACCCAATGTTCACATGGAGTACTGGAGCAACAACTCCTTCAATAACTGTAACGCCTCAAGTCGGAGAAACTACTTATTGGGTAAAAATCTTTGATGGCTGTGGTGAATATAAATATGACGAAGTAAAAGTACAATATTCTCAAATAGAAATAAGCTCTCAAACACTTGATGACACTGGCGAATGCAACGGCATAGCTACTGCTTTTGCTAATGGTGGAGTATATCCATATACTTTTTATTGGGAAAGTCCTATTGGAAATTTTGGCGAAACTCAAATTGGCTTATGCGAAGGATGGTATCAAGTTAAAGTTACTGATGCTATCGGCTGTAGCAAAATTGGAGTTGTAAATATTGCATTGGATACTGGCAATTATGTTCCACAAACATTTTATGATGACATCTTTACTGTATTCCCAAATCCTACAACAAATGAATTTACTATTGATTATAAAAAGGACGATTTCAATGATATTTCTATAAATATTACTGACATAAAAGGAAGTCTGATTTTAGAATCAAAGATGACATCTAATAAATCTGTAATAAAAAATCTTAAAGCAGGTATTTATTTTGTAAATCTTAGAGATAAAAATGGCATTATTGCTGTTCAAAGGGTTGTTGTTACAAAATAATCAGTAATTAGTATAATAGCACAAAAAAGGTCTTTAATAACATATAATTGAAGACCTTTTTCGTTTTTTTATCCAAAAATAATTGTTATTTTTGAAAAAAACGTTAATAGAAAATGGCAAAAGAAATAAAATTTAGTCTTTTATACAGAGACATGTGGCAATCGAGTGGCAAATATGTTCCACGCGTAGATCAATTAAAAAAAATAGCACCTGTAATTATTGAAATGGGTTGTTTCGACAGAATAGAAACCAATGGAGGTGCTTTTGAACAAGTTAATTTACTTTATGGTGAAAATCCTAACCAAGCGGTTAGAGAATGGACAGCTCCATTTAACAAAGCTGGAATTCAAACTCATATGTTAGAGCGAGCTTTAAATGGTTTAAGAATGTTCCCAGTACCTGCTGATGTTCGCCGTTTAATGTACAAAGTTAAAAAAGCACAAGGAGTTGATATCTGTCGTTCGTTTTGTGGTTTAAACGACCATAGAAATCTTGAACTATCTGTAAAATATGCAAAAGAAGCTGGCATGATTTCTCAAGCTGCATTAAGTATTACTCATTCTAAAATCCATACTGTTGAATATTATATGGAAATAGTAGAAAAATTAGTAGAATACGGTGCAGAGGAGATTTGCTTAAAAGACATGGCTGGCATAGGGCGTCCAGTAACTTTAGGTCGTTTAGTTAGCGAAATTAAAGCTTCTTTTCCAAATGTAATTGTTCAATATCATGGTCATTCTGGTCCAGGATTTTCTGTAGCTTCAATGTTAGAAGTTGCCAAAGCTGGTGCTGACTATATTGATGTTGCTATGGAACCACTTTCTTGGGGAACTTCTCACCCTGATGTGATAACTATCCAAGAAATGCTTAAAGATGCTGGATTTAAAGTTCCAAACATAAATATGAACGCTTATATGAAGGCAAGAAGTTTAACTCAAGAATTTATTGACGAATGGCTTGGTTTATGGATAAATCCAAAAAATAGAGAAATGACAGCTCTACTTATTGGTTCGGGCTTGCCTGGCGGAATGATGGGCTCTATGATGGCAGACTTAAAAGATGTTCATACTGGAATAAATGCACAATTAAAAGCTCAAGGTAAAAAAGAATTAACAACCGATGAAGTTTTGGTTATGCTATTTGACGAAGTTCAATATGTTTGGCCCAAATTAGGATACCCACCTTTAGTAACTCCATTTAGTCAATATGTGAAAAACATTTCTTTGATGAATGTAATGCTCATGCTTCAAGGTAAAAATAGATTTGAAATGATTGACAAAAACGCTTGGGATATGATTCAAGGCAAAGCAGGTATTTTACCAGGACCTCTTGCTCCAGAAATTATCGAAATTGCAAAAGCTCAAGGTAAAGAGTTCTACACAGGCGTACCTCAAGAAGCATATCCAGATGAGTTAGATAAATATCGTGAAGAAATGATAGAAAATGGCTGGGATTTAGGACAAGATGATGAAGAACTTTTCGAATTTGCAATGCACGAGCGTCAATATCGCGATTATAAATCAGGTTTAGCAAAAGAAAGATTTGAAGAAGAACTAAATTCTTTAAAATATAAAAAAGCTGAAAACAAATCAATAACTCCTGATGCTACAAAGGTTGAAAAGAATTTAGTAGAAATAAAATCTCCTGATAAAGGTAAAGTTTATTACGATTTGAGCGTTGAACTTGACAGAGAAATTATTAAACCTAACGATACTATTACTAAAGGGAAACGCTTGTTCTACCTAGAGTCTAACACTCATTATCAAGAAATTCTGGCAGATTTTAATGGAAAATTAGCTTCTGTTTTGATTAAACAAGGTGATCTTGTTGATAAAGATGATGTGATTGCTCTTGTAGAAATAAATTGATTAAACTGTTTTTTTATCAATTAAAATGTGAAAATTGTACGCTCATTTCGACTACGCTCATTTCGACTACGCTCAATGGGCGTACAATTTTTAAATAAATTCTGTGCAAATAAATTTTACAAATATTTTTCCTTCCTATGAGCTAATTGATTGTGGCAATGGTAAGAAATTAGAACGCTTTGGAAATATTGTTTTAATTCGACCAGAAATAACTGCATCAAACAAGCCTCATCTCACTTATAAAGATTGGAAAGATATGGCAAATGCAGAATTTATTGAAACTTCAAAAAACTCAGGTTATTGGAATATTTTTAAAGATTTTGAAAAACCGTGGTATATTGAATATAAAGATGAACAAATATACATTAAGGCTTGCTTAAACCTAACTCAATCAAAACATATTGGCATTTTTCCCGAACAAGTTTTAAATTGGAATTTTATAAAATCTATTTCTAAAAATTACCAAAATATAAAATTCCTAAATCTTTTTGGATATACAGGTTTAACGAGTGTTGCCGCTGCTCCATTTTCTAAAACCATTACTCATATAGATTCTATCAAAAAAGTTGTGGACTGGACAAAACTTAATGCTAAAAATTCGGGCTTTGACAATATAAGAGCCATTTGCGAAGACGCTCCAAAGTTTGTAGAAAGAGAAATTAAAAGAAAAAATAAATACAACGCAGTAATTCTCGACCCGCCACCAATAGGTGTAGGTGCAAATAATGAAAAATGGATATTAAACAAAATGTTGGATAAACTTCTTAAAAACATTTCAATTCTCTTAGAAGAAAAATCTTTTGTAATAATGAATTCCTACAGTCATAGCCTTAGCGAAAATGCCATAAATACAATGATTGAAGAAAATTTTCCAAATCATAAGACAACATTAAACGAAAAAATTTTTGGTCTTTCAAAATATGGAAACACTATAGACCATGGAATTTTTATTCATCTAGAAAGTTAAATCCACAATACAATATTACTGATTTTCTTGTTTTTCGTTTGTAAATCTTTCAAACTTGCAATTTTTATCTATCATATACCTATAAGTTATATGAGTTTTTGCAAGATGAGAATTTCCAAGGTATCTGTATATTCTATTTACAGCTTGGTTGTAATCGCCTACCCATGACATTTCCAATTCTGTTACTCCAGCTTCTCGTAAACCGCCAAGCATTTTTACATACAAAGCATGAGTTACTCCAATTCTTTGATAATCGGGATGTACGCCAAAAACAATTACTCTAGCTCGTTTAACCTTTTTTATTTTTGACACTAATTTCAATGAATTAAATAAATTTAGTTTTCCTTTAAAAGGTTTAATAACTTGATTTAAGTCTGGCAAACAAACTTCCATTCCTATTGGGCGTCCATCTTTATAAACAAACCACACAAGTTTAGGATTTACAATAGGTTTCATTGCCTTAAACATTTTCTCAAATTCTTTTCTTTCAACCTTAGTATGATCTGCATGAAAATATGACCACACTTCATTAAAAACAGTAGTTACATCATCAACAAATTTATCGGTTTGTTTAAAATCTAAATGTTTAAAATCAAAGTCGCCAGAATCTATAACCCTTTGTGCAAAATCAATATGTCGTTGAGGAAAAGGTTTTTGTAAATCAATATGATAAGAATATTGCTCGAAATAATTTTGGAAGCCATAATTTTCGAAAAGTTCCTTATAATACTCTTTATTATATGGCATTCCATAAGCTTGTGGTATAAATCCATCAACCAATACTCCCCAGTGATTAAAATTTTCGCCAGGAACAGTATTAGCGTCAACTGCTTGCATATTTTCTGCTTTTAACCAATCAACAGCTACATTAAAAAGCATATTTGCTGCTTCTTGAGAATTAATACAATCAAAAAAACCTATTCCTCCTGCTTTAATCTCGTTAGCTTTAGGTTTTTTTACTGGTAAAAATGCAGAAATTCTGCCTACTGGGATTTTGTTTTCATACAAAACCCATAATTGAAAATTACATTTTTTTTCTCGTGGCTTATTTCCTGAATAAAAAAAACCAAGTACATCTCCATTCAAAGGAGCAACCCAATTTTCATCATTTTCATAAATATTTAAAGCCGCTTGAAAAAAATCTTTTTCATTTTTTTCTGTAACAATAGCAATCTCAAACATTATCTTTTATTCAAATAGCTTAAAAGTCTTAAAACTTCTAAATACAACCAAACTAAAGTAACCATTAAACCAAATGCTGCAAACCATTCTGCTTCTTTAGGTGCTCCTCTTTCACAAGATTCTTGAATAAAATTAAAATCCAAAATTAAATTTAATGCAGCAATAATAATTATAAATATACTAATTCCAATTCCTATTGGACCGCCAGAGTGTAAATAAGGAATTTGTATTCCAAAAAATCCTAAAATGAAAGAAACTAAGTAAACAAGAGCTATGCCACCTGTGGCAATAATTATTCCAGAGCGAAACTTATTTGTAACTTTTATAATTCCCGATCTAAATAATACTAACATTACTGCCATTATTCCAAAAGTGATAAGCACAGCTTGCAAAACTATTCCTGAATAAAGTGAGCTATACACCATAGAAATAGAGCCTAAGACAAACCCTTGAGCTAGAGCATAAAGCGGTGCTGTAAACTTAGCGTATTTTTTAGCAAAAATTGTAACCATTGCAAGAATAAATCCTACAATTGCTCCTCCCCACATTAAAGGAGACAAAAGTTCAAGGTCGTAAGTAGCTAATTTCCAAGAAAAACTAGCAGAGACTAGTAATAACAAAAACAAAATTATAGATTTGTTTAAAGTGCCTTTTATGCTCATAGTGCCTTCACCGGACAGAGCTTCAAATGCTTTTTCTGAAAGAACAGGATTTGATGTGCTTGTAAATTTCATAACATTAAATTTTAAATTATTTTATTTTTGGGCGTTGTTGCCACAAAATCTTTTAAATAAAAAGGTTCATAATATACTAAATCGACAAATTCTTTGCCGATAAATTTTTTATAAGAAAAATCTGACATAAATTCAGCAGAAGGAAAAATATCGTCAAGAAAAATAAAATTTTCTGACATTAATACAGTTTTACACTTTTCTGCTCCATTGCCACAAAATACAAGTTTTTTATCAGAAAATTCCGAAAATGAATTTTCATCAATTATTTTTGCTTCCGTTTCTGAAATTTTATTCAAATTTGAATCAAAAATCGCGGTATAAACTTCCATGCGTCTGGCATCTGTCATTGGAATTATATAGTCATAAGAAAAATCTATTTTGCTTTTTGCCATAGCTGCAACAATTTGTAAACTATCAATAGCAATTAAAGGCAAATCTAAAGCTGTAGCAAATCCTTTTGCAGTACTTAGACCAATTCTTAAACCTGTATATGAACCTGGACCACCACTAATAGCAACAGCTTTAACATTTTCTGGCAAAATAGAATTTTCTTTTAAAATATCTTGAATATAACTTGCTAAAAGTTTAGAATGAGAGGCTTTTTCGCCATTCTCCAAATTAGGATTATGAATTTTTAAATATTTAGTCTCGCCATTTTGCGATAGTGAAACTGAACAAACATCAGTTGAGGTTTCGATGTTTAAAATAAAATTCATTCCCAATTATTTTTTGCAAAAATATAAAAATTCTTAATTTGATACAATTTTTGTGCTTATTCTAACTGTCTTGCAGTGGCTAAATTAATTCTTTTCCCATTATTAAATGCAACAATAAAGGCATCGTTTAAACCTAAATTTTTAATATTATTTAATTGCGTAAGTGCTTCATTGTATTTATCAAAACTGCCAACTCTATATGTATGTAAATTATTATTAGTAGTTTTATAAAGTTTTTTATTTCCTGCTAATTTCAAAAACATGTCTCTAACTATATTATTAGGCTCATTTCTAAAAGCTCCCAACTGAATATAATATTCTATCTTAGCTACTTCTTGTTGTTCTGGTTCTCTTGGTTCTCTCTGTATTTCTGGACGCTCTTGTGCTTGTACCTGTGCTTGTGCAACATGCTCTTCAGACAAAGTAATTTCTTGTTTATTTTCAAGATTTTCGTTTGCTAATAAATTTCTGGCTTCGTATAAATAAATTTGTTTACCATTAGCATAAGCAGTTACAAAAGCGTCAGTAATTCCAAGCTGTCTAATTCTATTTTGTTCTTGAAGTGCGGTGTTTAAATCATAATATTTTCCAAAAACATGGCGAACCAAACCATGTCTATATTCATCATAAAACAAAGGAGCTAAATTATAAAGCCTTTCAGGATTAATTCTTTCGCGATAAACTCCAACTTGAATGCAATAAAAAACATCTGTAGTTTGTACTAATTCTGTATTAATTGTAGTTCTTGTTTCGGCAACCACAGGCTCTGGCTCAGCAGGTGTTTCAACTGTTTCGATTTCAACATTTGTTGTTGCTGTAGTGGCAGTTTCATCTTTACTAACCAAAAGTTCTTCTTGTTTTTGAACTTGCAATTCTTGCTCTAGTCTTCGAGCTTCGGCAATAGTAATTCGTTTTCCATTAAAATAAGCTACAATAAAAGCATCTTCAAATCCTGTGTCTCTAACTCTTGGAAGATTTTGCTGAGCTGTTGCTAACTGAAAATATGTGCCTGTCATAAAACGTATCAAGCGAGAATTTTCTATGCGTTCGGTAAATAATGGCAATAAAGTTGGGAAATTTTCTTCGCCAACCATTTCATTATAAGCAGCAAACTGAATGCGATAATAAAAATCATAAGTTTCTAATTCCTGAGCAATTTCGTCAAGTTTTTCTATAACTTGTATCACTTCTTCCTCAACATTTTCCTGACTGTCTGCAATCACCTCTTTTTCAGGCACATAAGTTTCCACACTTGTTTTGGTTTCGGTATTTTCAGCCAAATCTTCAATCACAAGTTGCTTGTAATATGGCATCAAAACTTCTGTATTTTTATCTTGGAAACTTAAAACTTCGTTAGCTAATTCTATATTTTTAAAGCTAAGTTGTGAAAGTTTTTTAGCTTTTTCAAATTCCTCAAAAATAGTTTGGTTTTCTACTTTTGAATCAAAACTCAAAAGTTTATAATAAATAGAAATTAATTCTTCAAAATCTTGTTCAGATTGAGTTTTCAAACTATCCGAAACAGTATTTATAATTTCATCTTCTGATTTTAAATGCTCATCAAAATATTTTGTTCTTGTATTATAAGTTAATATCTCATAATTTTTGGCTGTTTCTGCATAGTCTTTAATGAGTTTAACTTGCTGTTTTTCTATTTTGTTAATTGATTTTTTGTGCTTTTTAATTTGAGAATTTTTAGAAGATTCAGATATTAACTTATTATACTCTTGAATTTGATTTTCATTATTTTTAATGCTGATTTCGAGTTTTTCAAGCCTGTCTTGCAATGAGTTCAAAGTTTTTTCATCTTCATAATTATTTTGATAAGAAATCTCATTTTCAGGTTTTAGTTCATTGCTTGCAATTTCTCTTGTTTCGAGTTTAGCTAACTCAACAAAACCTTGAGATTTCAAATTTTTAGCAATTTCTGAAAGAATTAAATTTTCTGTTTCGTTTGCCTTTTCGTAAATTTCAATAAGTTCTTCGTTAGAGTAAAAATTACTATAAGAAATTACAGAATTTCTATTATCTTTATAATTTTCAATTAGCTTTTGATATTCTGAGTTGTTTATCAATTCAGGGTTTGTCTTCGCATAAGTTTCATTTACTTCCTCAACAAAACTCAATTTATTTTGACTTTGCTCTATCAAGATTTTAGTTTGTTCACTTTCTAATATTGATTTTTCTGAAATAAGTTTAGATTTTTGTTTTTGAGAATTTGTTTGCTCAATTTTATTATTCAAATCTAAAATTTTTGTTTGATTTTTGTCAATTTGGTTTTGGGTATTATTTATTTCAGTATTCTTAGACAAAAATTCTGAATCTCCTGTATTTGAACTTAAATATTGTGCAAACTCATCTAAATTATATGTTTGTTTTTCAACTTCAATATTTTCGCCAACAACAACTAAATCTCTTTCTGTATCGCTTGGCTTAATCTCTTGAGTTTGCGAACTTTCGCCTGCTTGTTCAGTTTTAGTTTCTGCTATTTCAGGTTTAGGTTCAATTATTTCAGACTTAGTCTCACTCGTTACAGGCTGATTTTCAACTATTTCAGCTTGAGGTTCAACTGTTTCTGAAATAGTGACAGCGATTTCTGGTTGTGGTTCGTTTATTGCAAGACTCGCCTCTGTTGTATCAACTTTATTTTCAATCACTTCGGATTGAATAATGTTTTCTTGTTCTTTAGTTTCAGATTGTTCTGCGATTAATTTTTTATTTTCTGCCAAAATTTGACTTTCATTATCCACAAAATTTTCAAACTTAGCTGAATTTGCAATTAAATTATCAATACGAGATTGAGGAAGAATAATTACTTTCTTGTTTTTCAACAATTCATTTTGCTGATTTAAAATATTTGCACCTCTGATAACAACTTCACTTAACAAATAATAATCGTAAGTTTCGTAATAAGTGTTGCAGTCGTCAGTGTAATGTTTTATTTTTTCTTTTAAATCAGAAATTTCAGCTTTTGGATTATTTGAAACAATTTCTGCAAGTTGCTCATTTATAGTTCGTTGTTGAACTTGCATTATTTCCTCATTTATTGTTTTAAGTTGTAATTTTATGTCTTGATTAAGTTTTTCTATATCTTTTAAAATTTCATCTTTTTCCTCATCGTTAGAACTTGCAAATTTTGCTGTAAGAGCTTGAATTTCATTACTTGTTTGTTCAGATTTTAAAATTAATTCTTCTATATTTTTTGGTTCTAGTTCAACAATAACTTCAATTTCTTCAGGCAATAATTCTTTTGTTTTAATTGTAGTAATTTCATTAATAAAATTTAAAGTTTCAAGTCTATTGCCAAAGTTTTTATTAGGGACATACTTAGCTCCATTTTCCAAAAATTCAAAAATATAATTCAAATTTAGATTAGCAATTTCAATATTTTTATAAGCCTCGCCAAGCAAACTAATTGATTCTGAGCTATTTTCTTCTGCCAAAATTTGAAGACTATCTGCAATTTGTTTGTGATATTCAGCTTTTAGCGAATAAGATTGAGTTCTATTATCTGCTAAATCATATTTTTTAATATTGGCTGAGTACAACAAATAATCTGAATAAAAATCTTGAAGCGAGGTATTTAAGTAATCAATAGAATTTTTTAAATTTTCTTCAATAATTCCATTGGCTTGACTTATCAACTGATTTTTTTCTTGAGTTTTATTTAAGGTTTCAGAAACTGCAAACAAGGATTTTGCTTTTTCAAATTCTGCAAGTATTGGCTTAGACTGATTTATTCTATTTTGATTACTTGATAGCTTTTGCTTCATTTCTGCCATAATAGGCTGAATTTGAAGCACTTCACCTTTCATTTGATTTTCAAGTTCTGAAATTTTTATTTCTGCATTTTGGTCAATATCATTTTTAATTAATTTTAAAAGCCATAAATCAAGACTTTCGGCATTAGCATTTAATATTTGAAAATCAGAAATATCTTCTTCTATTTCAGTAGAAACAGAAATTAAATTTTGTATTTCGGCAATTTCATTTTTAAATTTTGATTCTTCATCTTTTGCTTTCAATACTTCTAAGTTGCTGATATTTTTTTGATTGCTAGCTTGATTAATATTTTTAGAATTTTCTCTTAATACGTTTTTATTCTCGTTAATCTTAATTTGTGTGTTATTTATATTGTTTATTATACTTTGCTTTTCTTCAGGAGATTCTGTTTTATCAAAGTCTAATTCTAAATTTGCAATGATATTTTTTAAAGAATCATTTGTAATCAGGCTTTCTCCAAAAATTTTTGTTTCGTTTGAAATATAATTTGAAAATTTATTGATATATTCTTCTTTATCAATAACAACTTCATTATTAGCCAAATCTTCGCCATACAAAATAGCATCATAATCAATAATTGGAGAATATAGACTAAGGTCGGTATTTATACTCTCCTGAACATTTAATAATTCTTTAAGATTAGTTTGCGACTTGTGCGATTTAAGCACTTCTATATCATTATTTGCTTTTGATAAATTCAAGTTTGGGTCTAAAAATAAATTTCCCTTTATTTCTTCAAGTAATAAATTTGCTTCTGCTATTTTTTTATTGTTTTCTGCAATGTCGAATTTTGCAAACTCAATTTGAATTTGATTTTCTTTTATTTTATCAATTAAGTCAATTTTTTGATTTTCATAGGTTTTAATGTCATAAATATATTTTTCTCGCAATTCAAATTCTGTCTCGCTTTTAGCTACTTCTATTTTTGTAGTAATTTTTGTATTTAACTGCTCCAACTCAGAAAAAAGCGGTTTATTTAATTTATCATATTTTGCTAATTTATCATTTTCAGAATTTATTATTTTGTTCAGCTCGTCTATATATTTATCTAAAGGAAAACTTCTATCTATTTTATTGATTTCTGCTTGAGTTAGATATACAGATTTCTCTAAACTTTTTTCATTTCTTGAAGTTTTATCCAACACTTTTACTTCTGCCAAATAATAATTTAGTAACCCTTCTGTTCTAACCGAAAAATCATAAAAATATTTAGCAATTTCGTTTAATTGAATTGCCCTATCTCCTAATTCATTAATTTGGTTTTGTAAATCTTGGATTTTTGCCTCATTAGCTTTTGCGTTTGCAGTTTTTAATTTTGAAACTTCAGAATTTATTTTTTTAATTTCGCTTAGACTTTCCTGTGAAAGTTTATTTGCAGTAGAAGCATACTTCTTATATTCACTTACTTCGCCAGAAATTTCGTCTAATTTTGCAAACATTTCCTGAATTGCTAAATCAATATCAGATTCTAGATTTTTAACTTCTATTGTTTGTACATCTTTTTTAATAATTGTATCGCTTAATTCAGTTCTAGTTTTCTGTCTATTACTCAGTTCGCTAATAGCCAATTCGCTTACACTTGGGTTTGCACTTAAATAAATATCATCTATATTACGCATTTCGCGTTTTTTGGGGTTAGTTTCCACCAAAATTCTAAACACTCCACATTCATTTGTTTTGCTTTCTCGTGTAGAAGTAAAAAATGCCGTTTCTCCAAATTTATCAACAGCATACATTATATCATCAAAAGGCGAATTAATTGGAAAATCTAAATTTTTAGGCTCAGACCATTGATTATTTTCATTATCCCAATTTGTTTTAAAAATATCATAACCGCCCATGCTATTATGCCCTTTTGATGCAAAATACAAGGTTTTTCCATCTTCACTTAAAAAAGGATAAGCCTCATCGTATTTTGTGTTTATAGTTTCTGGAAGTTTTTGTGCTGCTGTCCAATTTCCATTTACCTTTCGAGACATATAAATATCCAAGCTATTACGTTTAGAATCTCCATAAGATGAGAAAAACAGAACATTATGTTCATCAGAGATATACATCAAATCTGTTTCCATAATTTTTCTATCGATTTTTGTTCTAAACTGGTCGGTTTTTACAATAATATTTCCACCAAAATCATTTAAGTTATATGAATAATGAAAATTCTTTTTAGAAACTCTTTTAAGACTAACTAATTTTAATTCATAAGCATATTTAACTAATTGCCTTCCGCTATTTGCCATATTTATGTATTGCTCAAGCTCAAAGTTTACAAGTTCTTTTTGACTTGCATTTTTTTGATAAATATCATAAAAACTCAAAGCTTTTTCAAAATCATACATAAAATGATTTGCTAAACCAATATAAAAATTCGCAGTGTTTATTCCTTTATTAGAAGAATATTCAAGATACTTAACTCCAGATTTTGGCTCTGCTGCAAGTTTTACCAAACATGCTCCATAATAATAACTAAAAACCTCCTCTTTTGGATATAAACTCACAAGCTGAGAAAAACCCTGATTAGCAGAAATATAGTCTTCTTCAAAAAAATAATTATACGACTTATTGTAAAGATTTTGCTCATCTACTGTTAATTTAACTTCTGGCTTTAACTGAGCATAGCTAAAAGAAACTAACATTAAAAAAATAATGTTTAAATATATGTATTTACAAATTTTCAAGCCAATTTGTGTTTATCATAATTCAAATATTAAGCAAAATTAATAATTTTTTGTAAAATTGATTATAATATATGGGAGAAAGATTAAAAATAGGATTAATTGTGGTTTTTAGTTTTACTCACATTATTCCTTTTCAAATGTTAATGTTCTATCATTCCAATAAAATGTACAAGGTCTCATAATGCAAACATTATTAACTATTTTTAATTCCTTATTTGTCAATTTTAAAATTTTCCAACTGTCTCTTGCACAACTACCTATAGTTGTATCAATAATGAGAGCTAAACCTTCATTCTTATCCAAATATTCTCCAATATTACAGCTACTTCCAAATGCTCCATCAAAAAATCGCCAATATCCATCTGCTGTTAATAAACCTTCTCCAATACTACCATATGCATAACCTGTTTTCTCCTGAAAATTAATAAAGCTGGCTTTATAATAGTAGTCATATGCAGGATCTTTTGTTAGTATCATATATTGTTCAACTTCAGGATTTAATC
>ENA-UOOK01000795-UOOK01000795.1-fermentation-metagenome-genome-assembly--contig:-NODE-795-length-42073-cov-10.686230_pt1 | contig 42073 bp, 27 predicted proteins | sample MGYA00245777_ERZ724023 | MGnify/ENA primary metagenome ERZ724023 (study PRJEB28704, sample SAMN03018312) | fermentation metagenome | biome: anthropogenic terrestrial biome; feature: soil; material...
GTTCAAAATTTTGAAGATATAATTGATTATAACTTTACTGCCAATTTAGAAAAACAATTTGATGAAATATCTCAAGGAAAGAAAGATTGGCAAAAGATGATAAGCTCTTTCTATAAACCATTTCATAATGAAGTTGTAACTGCATTAGACAAATCGGAAAGAACAAGTGGAGAAAGACTTTTGGGACAAGACCCTAAAACTGGACATAATGTTTACGCTAAGATAGGACGTTTTGGTCCAATGGTTCAAATGGGAGAAACCTCCAATGAGGAAAAGCCAAAATTTGCCTCAATGAAGAAAGACCAAAGAATTGAAGAAATTACATTGGAAGAAGCTCTTACATTATTTCAAATGCCAAGGAATTTAGGTAAGTATGAGGAAGAAGAAATTATTGTAAATGTTGGACGCTTTGGTCCTTATATAAAGTTTGGAAAAACAAATATTTCAATACCTAAAACCTTTGATGCTTATACTATTGAGTTTGATGCCTGTGTTGAACTGATTAAGAACAAGCCTTCAAAGGAGAAGAAAGTATTAAAATCTTTTGAAGAAGATAGTTCAATTGAAGTTTTAGAAGGTATTTATGGAGCTTATATAAAGGCAAATGGCTCAAATTATAAAATTCCTAAAACTAAGAAAGTAGAAGACTTAACCTTAGAGGATTGCAAAGAGATTATCTCTAAATCGAATATAAAGCCAAGTGCTAAGAAAACCACCAAATCCAATTCTAAAACAACTAAGAAGGCTACTCCAAAAACAAAAAATAAAACAAAATAGCATTTGATTCTAAAAAAATGAAATCAAATTTCAATTTCCTGTTTTTTGATTTCAATTTCCTGTCTTTTGATTCTAATTTTTGCTTATAAAGTGAAAAATCTTTTGCCTGTAAATCAGGCAATAACTAATTTTTAATAAGAAAAAGATTAAGTTTGTGCTTACTTTTTCTGTTTTTAGGTTGTTATTATGGGCAAAGAGAAATAAAATTATTAATTACCTAAAAATTTATAAAGCAATGAAAAAAATTACTTTCTTTCTTATAGCAATCGTATTAAGTGCTATTAGCACTACATTAATGTCTCAAATTAATGTGAAAATTGCAAATGATTATGGAGACACCATTAATTATAAACTTAATTTTTCTTCAAATACAGCTACTGTCTCGTATCCTAATATATATAGTAGTAATTCGAGCAATATTGTAATCCCACAAACCGTAGTTTATGGAACACAAACCTACACGGTAACAACAATTGGTAATCATGCTTTTTGGGGAGATTCCAATTTAGTATCTTTAAGCCTTCCTAACACTATTACTTCTATTGGTATCGCTGCCTTTTTTGATTGTATTAACCTAACATCAATAAATCTTCCTAATTCCATTACTTCTATAGATTATGCTGCGTTTAATAACTGTAAGAGTTTAAACTCTATAATTATTCCTAATTCTATGGATACAATAAAAGAAGGTCTTTTTAATTATTGTGATAGTTTGACATCAATCAATATTCCTAACTCAATTGTTTATATTGACAATCTAGCCTTTGCTAATTGCATTAACTTAACTTCAATCAATCTTCCTAACTCAGTCAATTATATCGGAAGAGAGGCTTTTTCTCATTGCACTAATTTATCCTCTATAACAATTCCTGATGGAGTTACATCTATTGGTAATTACACCTTCTCTCATTGTGATAGCCTCTCATCAGTATCCTTACCTAATTCTATCACTTATATTGGAGATAATGCTTTTGAGTATTGTGGGAATTTAGACTCAATTTCTCTGCCTAATTCTCTTACTTCTATGGGAATAAGGGCTTTTATGGGATGTAGTAGTTTATTATCAGTAAATTTCTCTAATTCATTGAGTTCAATTAGCATTGGAACTTTTTCTTCGTGTACAAGTTTAACTAATGTTACTCTACCAAATTCACTTGATTCCATTCAGAGTGCTGCTTTTTCCAATTGTGATAATTTAGTTAATATAACAATTCCAGATAGTACTACTTTTATCGGGGTACAAGCCTTTTTCGGCTGCACTAATTTAACTTCTATAACCATTCCTCGCAATATTACTTATATTGGAGCGTATGCCTTTTCTTCATGTCCAAATATAGATACAATAAATTATTATGCTATAAATAGCTTTATAGATAATGGTATTTTTAGTTACAGTAATACTATTTCAACTTTAAATATTGGACAAGATGTGCAGTATATAGACTATTTAATATACAGTTATATTCTAACAAGCATTAATGTCCATCCAAATAATAATTATTATGCTTCAAGTAATGGGGTGCTTTATAATAAAACTATGGATATTCTAATGCGTTGTCCTATGGGCAGAACAGGGACATTTACAATTCCTAATTCAGTTACGAAACTCAAAATATATGCTTTCGGTAACTGTTCTTCATTAACATCAATTACTATTCCTAATTCTGTTTTGTCTATTGAAGATTATGTTTTTAGTGGATGCAGGTCTTTAAACAATATGATTATACCAAATTCTGTTACTTCAATAGGAGAAGGAGCTTTTAGTTCATGCACTAATTTAGCATCAATAACTTTGCCTGATTTTATGACATCAATTAAAAGAGCTACTTTTTTTGGCTGTTATGCTTTATCAACCATTAATATACCTAATTCAGTTGATTCAATTGGGATGGATGCATTTTCAAATTGCATTGGTTTAACAACTATAACACTACCTTACTCAGTTACTTCAATTGATATTTGGGCTTTCTCATATTGTAACAATTTGAATACTATATACTCTAAAAACTATAACCCTCCAATTATTGCGAACGAAACATTCTTATATATCCCTACTGATGCTGTCTTGATTGTTTGCGACACAGCAGTTTATAGGGCAGCTCCTTATTGGAGTAATTTTACAAATATAATAAAAGATATAGATACAAATCGTATTGAAGCCATAATTTGTCAAGGTGAAACATATATCTTCAATGAACAATCTCTTACTTCAACCGGAGTTTACACACATAGCTTACAAGCAGTGGCAGGTTGTGATAGTCTAATAATACTAAATTTAACAGTAAATCCACTACCATCAATCCCAACAAATTTAGAGGCTGTACCAATGCCTGGTTATTTTAGAATAAGTTGGCAAGGCAATGGAAACTCGCATATAGTCTATCGTGATAATGAAATATTGGATACAGTAGATATATTAACCTATCTTGATAATTCAGTTGTAGAGGGAGAGTCTTATTGTTATAGAATAAGATCTATTAGTGCTAATTGTGAGAGTGATTATAGTGATGTTTTGTGCAGAATTTACGCAGACTTAGATGATATTAATGGCGAAGAATTAGAGGTAAGCATTTATCCTTCTCCTGCCAAAGATAAAGCAACCTTAAAGATTGAAGGCTTGGTTCAAAGGGCAGATGTTTTGATTTTTGATATTAATGGCAAAAAGATAAAAACATATAACTTAATAGCCAATCAAAAAGAGTTGGAAATGGATGTTAGTAATTTATCCAAAGGAGTTTATAATATAATAATTTCTAACGACAAACTCAATTTATCACGTAAACTAATTGTTCAATAGGGTTTTTACTCCTGAGTTTTACAATACTCAAAATAAAATCAAGAGATAAATATTTAGAATCAAATTTAAATTTCTTAGAATCAAGAGATAGAAATTTAAATAAGGATAAAATAAACTTATTCTTTGGTTGGGAAAACAGGGAAATCCTCTTGCTTAATTAGGGTTGAAGTATTTTCTTCCTTTTTGAAACAATAAAACTCTACACCATTAGTAATTAATAAATAAGGAGCATTTATGGTCTTATTGTATCTTATGGTTTGATTGAGAATGTCTGGTGTGAGTTTTATGTCTTCTCGTTTGCATTCAATTATCATCCAAGGGACAAGATTTCTATCGTAAACTAATATATCGTAACGTTTTGTTAGTTTTCCAACTTTTATTTGTGCTTCAACGGCAATAAGAGTTTGAGGTATGGATTTATCTTTAATTAAAACAGAAAGAATATGTTGCCTAACCTTTTCTTCGGGAGTTAGAGCAACATATTTCTTCCTTATAATATCAAATACCTCTTCATTCATTTTAGCCTAATCCTCACTTATTATTTCCATACCTTCTCCCTGTTCACTTGCTTGACGTTTTCTTTGTCTTTGCATCTGGTCGCGATTAGCTACTCCAAAACGATAGCTAAATGAAAGTATGATAGCTTGTGAGGCTCTTTCTCGTGTGGAATATTGTGAGAAATTCTCAGAGAAGGTATATGATGCTCTTTTTCTTGTGTTGAAGATATCGCTAAAACGTAAGCTAAGGCTTCCTTTCTTGTTCAGGATATCCTTTTTTACGGCTAAGTCTGCCCAATACATTTTTGAACTATATCCTTGTATGTTATCCCTTTTTGGAATGTATTGTCCTGAAAGTTGAATTACCCAATTCTTTGGTAAAGTCATATTGGAGTTGAATTTAGCGTCCCAAGTAAATGTTTCAACGAGTTGTCCTCCAAATTTTCTTCCGTCAGCATAGTTGCCAAATAGGTTTCCACTCAAATTAACCTTCCACCATTTTGTGATTTGTTGGTCAATGATTAATTCTGCTCCAAAATTGGTTGAAACGGCAAGGTTTTTAGATGTTCTTGCTATTCTAACTCCGTCAGCATATTCTACTCCTGCAACGTCCCATACCCAATCAAAACCATACTTTATTGCATTTTCTTGATTCCAAAGAAAGTTCAAATGAGTAATAGCGTCGTTAGTTCGTCTGTAATATAATGAGACAAAAACACTTGTTGTTGGGAATATCTTATTATAACCTATTTCAAAAGCATCGGTATATTCTGGCATTAGGTCAGGGTTTCCAAAGCGAATGTTTGCAGGGTTATTTATGTCAATATAAGGAGATAAGTTCCAAGGGTTAGGTCTTCTTATTCTCTTTGAATATGATATTTGAGCCGATTGATTTCCTTCCAAATTATATGAAATATGTAAGGTTGGGAATAAGCTAAAATAGTCTTTTTTGTCCTTGTCTTTTGGGAATATATGTGTTTGAGAGTTTTGAATTTTACTACCATCTCTAATTACTTCTTCGGCACGAAGTCCAATTTGTGCAGAAAGTCTTTCGTTGAAAGTATATCCAAAGGTAGAATATAAAGCATGAATTTGTTCTTGGTAGTTAAAGTCATAACTCATAGAGTCATCTCTAATGCCATCTCTTGAAGCAAAGTAATCGTAAATAGATTTATTATTCATGTAGTTTAAGTTGTACCCTACTTCAAGTTTTGCTTGTTTGTTGAAAGGGTGAGCATAGTTTGCGGTAAAGTAAACTCTCTTATTTTTTGACTCTGATGTGTTTTTTAAGTAATAGTTTTCGGGTGAGTTTTTATCAAAACTTCTTGTCTGAACTACATCTCCTCCAAAAGAGCCTGCATTAAAATTAGCGTCAATAGTTAGTACTTGGTCTTTATTATCAAATTTCTTTTCGTAGCTAAGGGTTAGGTTTTGAAAGAGCATTCTTCTTACGCTTTCTTCAAGCCCATAGTAATTGTTTTTGTTTGATGTATCAAGAGGATTATCCTTTTCCCAACTATAAAGTCTTTCTTGGTCTTGATTTCCAGGGAAAGAACCTCCCTTGCGTAAGTTATAAGAAAGAGAAAGAGTATTTTTGTTATTAATATACCAGTCTCCTCCAATTTTAAATCCTCTTCCAAGTCGGTTATTGTCAGAGTACCTGTCTTGGAGATTATTTGTGATAATATTATTGTAAGAAGTAGAATTGTCAGAAAAAGATATGTTTGAACCAGAAAAATACCTTGCATCAGCATTAAAGAATAAAGCATATTTTTTTGTGGAATAATTTAAGCCTAAGGATAAATTACCTTGTGGGAAAAGAAAGTCTCCAAGGTCATTTTTCTTATTTATACCTACTCCTGCTGCTGCTGAAATATTCCCATTAAATCCTCTATTCCCTTTCTCTTTTAATACAATATTAATAATACCACTCATACCTTCTGGATTATATTTTGCAGAAGGGTTGGTAATAACTTCAATATTCTCAATACTGGAAGCAGGGATTTGTTCTAGAACTGTCGCCAAGTCATTACCTAAGAGTTCGCTTGGCTTGCCATCAATCAAAACATTAACATTACTACTACCTCTTAAAGATACATTTCCATCTTGATCAACCGAAACAGAGGGAACATTTTCTAAAACTTCGGAAGCACTACCCCCAGCACTAACAATGTTTTTATCAACATTCACGACCCTTTTATCCAATTGATATTCCATCATACTTCTTTCGGCAGTAATCTCTACTCCTGCCAATGTTTCATAACCAATATCAAGTTTAATTGTGTCCAAACTAATATTTGATTTATTTATTTCAATTGGCCTATAAAAGTCTTTGTATCCAATAAAGGAAAATCTCAAAAGATATTTACCATAAGCCTCTCTTAAATCAAACCTACCATGTTCGTCTGTTATAGTTCCGTTTACTAAAGAAGAGTCTTTCTTATTTAAGATAGCAACATTTACATATTGCAATTCGGTATTTGTTGATGCATCAATAACTTTTCCGCTTATTTTTCCATAAGCTTTTGCACTTGTTTGGTTGGGGTTAGCTGACATTCTTGAACCATAAGACTCTTGAGCCGTTAAGGATAATGAACTAAATGATAGATATAATACATTAAGCACTGCCAAAAACACTAATTTATTTAATTTACTCATATTAAATGTATATATATTTTAAATGTTTGCAAAAATACAACTTTAACGTATTAATCAATCAGTAAAGTTATAATTTCATATTTATTTAATACACTCTTAGACAATAAAATTTCAGAAAGTTTACCCAAGTGGTAAAATTTTCTGTATATTTGCCCTTTAAAACTAAAATAAAACAAGTGGAATATATTATGAAAAAGTTTTTTTTATCAATACTAATGCTGTTTATAACCTTTACCTGCTTTGCACAAGTAGAAGTAAAATGGGGAGAAAGATTTTATGACATTATTGAAGATTGCGAAGATGCACAGATAGTAATGGAAGACCCAGAAGGCTATTATATGTGGTATCTTGTAAATGAATACGACGGAAATGGGGAATTCAAGTTAAATTATTATATGGCTCGTATTGACAAACAGCAAAATGTTCAAAAGATATATAAAATGGATTTTGGACATTCTTCATTTAAAATAGAACAAACTTGGAGAGCAGGAGAGTTGATAGGTTTTGTTCTTAGCAGGACCTCAGAAAACAAGCCAATAGAACAAAAAAGAAATAAATCAAAGAGAGCTTCCGTTAAAGAAACCACTGGAAAAGCAAATCTCTATTATCAGTTTTTCCACACAAGGGATATGCGTTTGATTGGAGAAAAACCAGAAAGGTTCAAATCATATAACTATTTCGCAATTGATGGACAAAAACCATATCTATTTAATTTTTCAGAAAACAAATCAAAATTAATATTTGGCTTTCTAACTAATGACACTTCGGGAAGAGCAATCAATATTGAGGTATATGATGAAAGGATGCGACTATTATGGGAAAAACCTCATAGGCTCAAAATAAGTAATGACGCATACATAGTAAAAGATGTTGCAGTTAGTAATGATGGAAAGCGTAGCTTGATAGCAGTCAATTCTTTTTCCACAGCAAAGAAAAAACTACATACTGATGGCAAGGTACATTTAATTTGGATGAACGAATATCAAGAACGATTACACGAAGAACAATTAACTAAGGCATGGGCAACTGACTTTAAGTGTGCTTTTTCAAATGAAGAAGATTATTTGGTTGCAGGCTATTATGGTTCTATGTCCGATAAACCTCAGCTTGCAATAGGAAGTTTCTCATTTATTTACGACCATAGGAAAGGCTTTAAAAAGAATTCATCAACATTAGAGTTTAAAGAATATGAGACCGATGAAGATATAAACTCTCGGAGTGGATTACCGTATCCATCAGATATGGTTGCAACAGTGGATTGGCTTTATCCGATGGTTGGAGGTAATTGTGTAATGATTGGAGAACAAAAGTTTGAATCCAAAATTCAACCTCCTGCCCGAAGAGGCGACAAACCAACAGGAGAAGACGCAATGTTTTATAGAGATATAATAATATCCAATGTTGATAAAACAGGATTTATAAGCGGAAATTCCTATATCCCTAAACGCCAAAAGACCTATAAAGAAAGTAATAAATACAACTCTTACGCCATTACAAGAGACCGTTATGGTATGTATATAATGTTTAATGACCATCAAAATAACTACGATGGGAATCGTTTTAATGCATCAAAGAATTACAATTCCGATAAGCAAAGAACTCAAATTAATTTCGTTCAAATTTATAGTGATGGCTCTTGGCGTTGGCATGAAGCATACAATTCTCGGATAAACAAAATGCCTTTCTTCAAAACAATATTCCTAAACTTAGAAAAAGAAATACTCTTCTTAGGACATTATCAAGATAATAATGTTATTGGAAGTATAGGAACGAGGTAAATTATTTATTATGAAACAAAAAACTCTATTTCTAATACTATTAATAGGCATTAGCTATAATTTGTTTTCTCAAGAGAGACTAAAAGTATTATTTGTTGGAAATAGCTACACTTATGCCAATGATTTGCCAGATTTAATAGAAAGACTAAGCCATAGTGTTGGCAAAAGCATAGAATCAACAAAGTTTTTGTCAGGAGGAGCTCAATTTGCGACCCATTGGAACAATAATACATTAAAAGAAAGAATAATGGAAGGAGGTTTTGACTTTATGGTTATTCAAGGACAAAGCCAAGAAGTAGCCTTCCCTTATAATCAATTTATGAATGCAGTTTATCCCTATGCCAAAAAATTAGATTCTCTATTTAAATCACATAATCATAATGGTCAGGTAGTGTTCTTTATGACTTGGGGTTATCGTTATGGCGACCAATCCAATTGTCCTAACTATCCACCATTTTGTAATTATTGGACAATGTCAGAAGAGCTTTGCAATAATTATACTCTTATGGCAACCGATTTCAATTCTTCTGTGGCAGAGGTAGGCAAAGCTTGGCAGTATTCAATGAAGAAGGATTCAACATTTGTTCTCCACTCCCCAGATAATTCTCATCCTCATATAAATGGAAGCTATCTTGCGGCATGTGTTATTTATTCCAAATTATTTAATGATAGTATCAATTCTTCTTTTCATTCAACGCTTTCCGTTCCTGATGCAGAAAGGTTACAACAAATATCCAATAGAATTAGTTTTGGAGAACCAATAAATTGTAATATGCTCAATGCCTCATTAAACAGTATTAACCAAACAGAAGCTAAGGTAGATGTGTCGTATGTCAAACAAGAAGAAAGAGTAAACATAAAAATTGATAATATTTCCGATAATGCAGAAATCCTAATCTATGATATAAAAGGTATCATTAAGAAAAGAATTACAGCCAAGCCTATTTTGAATAATATTAATACATCTATTGACGTAAAAGATTTTGCATTAGGAGTATATCTAATTAGAATTAGTTCTTCCAGTCTTTCCTATGGTTCAAAGATGATTTTTAATTAGTCAGTCATTTATGCTTGAAATCAAACCAAAATTAAGTTACCTAAAAGCAATAACGCAAGAAATCTCGCAAGAAGATAGCCATGTGTTGATAGAAGGAGAGGTGGGAACGGGTAAAGAATATACTGCAATAAATATTCATCGTAATTCCATAAGGAAAAACCAACCTTTTATTACTGTTAATATAAATACCATACTATTAGCAAGGAATAAAAACTCCTATTTTGAGAAGGCTTTTGGAGGAACTTTATATTTGGATGGCATAGAAAATTTGGAATTAGCCTCACAAGAGGACCTTTTCCAGATATTAAGTTCAGGTAAGATAGATTTAAATAAGAGCCAAACGGATAAACTAATAGATGTTAGAATAATTGCATCTTCAAAAAAGAACTTACAAAAAGAAGCCGAAAAAGGACTATTTTTACCTCATTTATATAAAACTCTAAGCCCTTTTATCTTAAAACTCCCTCCATTAAGAGAATATAATTCGGAGATAATTGACCTTTCGGAGATATTCATCTTAGAATATTGCAAGAAAAACCGCAAACCAATAAAGCATCTTAGTCAAGGAGCAAAAGAGATTTTGCTAAGCTATAATTATCCACAAAACATAAGAGAATTAAAAGCAATAATAGAGCTATCGCTTATGATGTCAGAGGGTCAAATTATTTATCCCGAAGATATTTATTTGAAACAAAACTTTCTAAAAGAAGATTTACTCTCAACAGAAAGAACTTTGCAAGAATATGAAGCTATGATTATAAGTTATTTTTTAAGGAAATACGATAATAAAGTGTATTATGTGGCTGACAAACTTGGGATAAGCAAAAACAAGATATATAGTCTAATTAATCAAGGGTTAATTAAGAGAGATTAGTTCTTAAAGATAGATTATTAAAACCTGATTGTAATTTATTAGAACTTGATAATAAGAAATTAGCTTTTGATTAGAAATAGTCAAATCTCAATAATCAACACACACACATCTTTTTCTCTTTATTCCACAATATGTCCCGAACAAGAATCTCTTTCTGCTCCGGTAACTGAGGCAAGAACATTTATTTCTTTTCTTTCTCTCAAAACTCCCAAAAAGGCAAATATTAAAGCCTCCTTATAGTTTATGATTATTTCATTGGGGATATGAATTTGATAGTTCAGCTTGTGTTTTAGCCTCTCTATTAAGTACTTATTGTAAACTCCACCACCGGTAATCAAAATCTTGCCCTTGATATTCTTAGCTAATTGGTCTGTTATATGCTCTACAAAGGTAGCCATCATATCTTTTGTGCTAAGATTGCTATCTTCTAAAACAGGGAATATATTCTCCTTAACCCATTCCTTACCTAAGGATTTCTTTTGAGTTAAAGTGTAAAACTCAATTTCGTTCAACTTGTTTAAAAGTTCATTATTTGATTTGCCCAAGCGAGATAAAGCTCCATCTTTATCGTAATCTAAACCTTCTTTGTTGGCAAGATGATTCAAAACTATATTCACCGGACATATATCGTATGCTATTCTTTGGCTATTTTCTGTGTCTTTATTATATTCTTCGTAAGATATATTTGAAAATCCTCCAAGATTAAGGCAATAAGGATATTCTGCAAACAAAAACCTATCGCCAATTGGAACCAAAGGAGCTCCTTGCCCTTTTAGAGCTACGTCTTTTCGCCGGAAATCTCCAATTGTTTTTATCCCTGTTTGGGCTGCAATTGCGTTAATATCGCCTATTTGTGTGGTAAGTAGGATGTTTGGTTGATGAAAAATAGTTTGACCATGCGAAGAAATAAAATCAACCTCTATACTATGCTTTTCAATAAAGTTCTTGGTTTTTTCGCCTAAGAAATGCCCAAACTCTTTATCAATTCTAACAAAATCTTCACTATTGGTGTTCTCAGCCCTAAGAAGATTTTCTCTAATTTCTTTATTATACTCTATTGTTTGAGCTTCTTTTATTACAAATGTCCACTTATTGTTTTCAAATAAGAAATGACAATAAGCAATGTCTAATCCATCGAGAGAAGTTCCCGACATAAGTCCTATAACCTTATAAAGCATCTGCTAAGATATCCATTTGTGTAGAGTGTGATCCTTTTATAAGAATTATTCCTCCCACAATATTATTATTTAATAAATAATCCCTTGCCTCTTGTGAGGTTTCAAACCAAAGGAAAGAATTATCGGAAAATTCTTTAAACTCTTTGCCAACCAAAATAACAGCTTCCAGATTAATGTTTTTAAGTAATTGAACAATGTTTTGATGTTCTTGTTTTGAGGTATTGCCAAGTTCTTTCATTGCTCCAATAAAAGCATATTTTTTATCTGCCTTCATTTCTTTGAAATCGTTTAATGCAGCATAAAGGCTTGAAGGATTTGCATTATAACAATCTAAAATAAGTGTATTATTATTAGTTTTTAGGATTTGGGAACGATTATTCTGAGGATTATAGCTTTCAATGGCTTGTATGGAAAGGTTTAACGGAACATCGAATAGTTTTCCAATTGTCATGGCAGCTAAAATGTTTTGTGCATTATAGCTACCTATCAGGTTGGATTGAATTATATGCCCTTCAAAGTCAAGAGCAGCTTTCTCGGAGTTGATTTTGTTGGAAAGCGAATATTTATAGGTTTTGTTCTTATGTGATAATGAATAATCCGATAAAGATTTGTCGTCCATATTAATTATACAAAATCTATTAGGTTGGTCAAGATATCGGAAGAGTTCTGTTTTGGTTTGAATAATTCCTTCAAAACTGCCAAAACCTTCTAAATGCGCCTTACCAATATTAGTTATAAGTCCATAGATTGGCTCTGCTATTTTGCAGAGAAAGTCAATCTCTCCTTTGTGATTGGCTCCCATTTCAATAATTGCAAACTCTGTTGAGGTATTTATTCTTAACAAAGTCAGAGGTACTCCAATGTGGTTGTTAAGATTGCCTTGTGTTGCAATGGTTCTGTATTTCTGAGAGAGCACTCCAAGAGTTAATTCTTTTGTTGTAGTTTTTCCATTGGTACCTGTTATAGCCAACATCTTCAAATCAGGGAATTGTCTTCTATGATAATTTGCCAAGAGTTGCAATGTTAATAGCACATCATCCACTAAAAAACACCCCTTGCCATCATATTCTTTCTCATCAATTACTGCAATAGAAGCTCCGTTCTCAATGGCTTTTGAAGCAAATTTATTTCCATTAAAATTATCCCCTTTTAATGCAAAGAAAATATCTCCTTTCCCCACGTTGCGAGAATCTGTTGTTATGCTCGGGTGTTGAAGAAAGATATTATAAAGTTCTTCTATCCTATTTTTTTTGTCTTTTGCATTGCTTCCCATAACTTATCTGCTGATTTATCCCAATTGAATTTCTTGTTTTGTTCAAAGCCTTTCTGAGTTAAACTCTCCCTAAACTCAGGCTCTGAATAGATTTTCTCCATAGCATCTGCAATACTCTGAGGCAGGTAAGGGTCGCAGTAAAGAGCAGCATTGCCTCCAACCTCTGGCATTGAAGTAGTGTTGGAAGTAATTACAGGACAACCCGCAGCAAACGCCTCAACAATTGGAATACCAAAGCCTTCAAACTGCGAAACAAAAGTAAGAGCAAGAGCCGAATTAGCAATTAAGTTAATATCTTTTGCTTCCAAACGCCCGGTAAATATTACGTCTTTCTTGTAAGTAAGGTGGTTAAAGGCATCTTCTATTTCGCCTTTCCAGTATTTCTTAGAGCCAATAATAACTAATTTAACATCGCTATTTGTTTTATACTTAAACAAATCAAAAGCTTTAAACAAATTGGTAAGGTTCTTTCTCTTATGAATGGCTCCAACAAAATAGAAATAGTCTTTCCCTTTTGTTAGTTTTTGTTTTGCGATATTGCGTTCTTCTTCCGAAACCACATAATACAACTCGTTAGCAGCATTATACACAACGTCAATCTTATTCTCTGCAATATCGTAGAACTCCATCAAATCTCTTTTAGAATAATACGAAACAGTAATTAGATGAGTAGCATTCTTAGCAAACAAAGGGAAATACTTCAACAAATATCTCCTATGCCACCAATTGCCAATGTATTTGGGGTTATACTCATAGTTTAAGTCGTGGAAAGTGTTTAGGGTTGGGATACGAGTCTTTATAGGGATGAAACTATCGGGTGAAAAGAACATATCAACCTTATATTTCTTTAAATAAAGTGGTATGAGCCACTCAAAATAGACGTACCAAAGGATAGGATGACGTGTAGGGAAATTAATGACAACAGGAGTTACGTTTTCTGCAAACAAATAACTCTTATCGTATTTCCTGTCGAAGAAGAATATAAACTCATCTTCGGGATGGCTCTTTACAACCTTTTCTAAGGTTTTAAGGGTAAAGTAACCTATACCTTCAAGTTTATTATATAATAATAATCTTGTGTTTACTGCAATTTTCAAAACAAAAAAACGTTTTAATCTATTATTAAAGCAAAATTACAAATAAAAAGTGAGAAAAAGGTTTGTAACAAATTTATTTTTTCTTTTAACTCTTAACATCCTTATCAAATCCTTCTGGATTCTGGGAGTAGATAGAGGTGTTCAAAATGCCGTTGCAGCCGAAGAATATGGACTATACTTCGCCCTTCTAAACTTCTCATTCCTTTTCAATATACTCTTGGATTTTGGACTAACAAATTACAATAATAGACTAATTGCACAACATCCACACCTACTATCAAAATACATCTCACAACTAATCCCAATCAAGTTTGCAATGGCAATAATTTTCACAATTATTGTTTTTGCAGTTGCTATCTCCTTAGGATACGACGCATACTCCTTAAAGCTACTATCTCTATTATGTCTCTCGCAGTTCTTCTCTTCAATACTGATATACCTTCGCTCAAACATCTCAGGGCTTATGCTTTTCAAAACCGACAGCATACTTTCGGTATTAGATAAATTCATTGTAATAATCTTTTGCTCAATACTGCTTTGGAGTGGTCTCTTAAAAACAGAATTCAAGATAGAATACTTTATCTACTCCCAACTAATAGCATACTTTATTGCAGCCTTGGTAGCATTCATAATATGTGTCAAGAAGGCAGGCTTTTTGAAGCCTAAATGGAATTATCCTTTTGTAGTAAAAATCATTAAAGACAGCTATCCCTATGCCATATTAGTTCTACTAATGGCTTTTTACAACAGGGTAGACTCAGTAATGATAGAAAGAATATTAGATAATGGAGCCGAGCAATCAGGAATATATGCCTCTGCATTCCGTTTGGTTGATGCCGTAAATATGATAGCATATTTGTTTTCCATAATCCTTCTTCCTCTTTTCTCACGTCTAATACAACAAAAACAGGATTTAAGACCAATAATTAAAATATCCTTTGAACTACTTTTAATGATAACGGTATGTTTTGTAGTCCTAAGCCAATTCTATGGCTTTAACCTAATGGATTTAATGTATAATAAACACATAGAAGAAAGTTCGGAAGTCTTTAAAATACTAAGCATTTGTTTTATTCCAATATCAATGACCTACATCTTTGGCACCCTGCTCACTGCTAATGGTTCATTGAAATACCTTAATATAGTTGCCTCCATAGGAATGCTGTTAAATATGGGTATTAACTTTATCTTAGTTCCGAAATTCTTAGCCTTGGGAGCAGCATACTCCTCACTAACAGCACAAACCATAACAGCCCTTATTCAAGCAATTATAGCCATTAAGATTTTCAAAATAAGACTTGATATTCTTTATATATTAAGAATACTATTCTTTATATTAGCGTTGATTGTAGCAGTATTTTTATTGAAAGATATAACATCATTATGGATTTACAACATAGTAATTAGTTCCGCATTAATGATTGTTCTAAGCTTTGTATTTAAAATATTTAAGATAAAAGATGTAATTCTTCTCTTTAAAGCTTCAAGAGAATAGGAAATCAAATTACAGAAAATTAGAATTAAGTTTCAATAAATTAGATTCAAGCCTTAGCCCAATAATACACAACGATAGGCTAAAAGAATTAACTATTTCTTTTTGTAAACTAAGAATTGGAACTCTAAATCACTTTTTTCATCCTTCATAATTGGACTTTCTGATTCTAAAACCCAATCCTTAGGGTCAATTTCTGGGAAAAATGTGTCGGCATCAAAACTCTTATAAACCTTTGTTATATATAACCTCTCGCAATAAGGCATCAGTGCTGAATAAATCTTACCTCCACCAATTATAAAGCAATTCTCAAAACCCTTAGAGTAAGCAATAGCCTCGTCAATAGAGTAAAGCACAGTGGCATTTTCTAATTTAAAGTCTTTATTTGAGGATATAACTATATTTTCTCTTTTAGGCAAAGGCTTAAAAGGCAGAGAGTCCCAAGTCTTTCGTCCCATAATGATAGGGCAACCAAGGGTTGTTCTCTTAAAGTATTTTAAATCCTCACTCAAATGCCAGAGAAGTTGATTGTCTTTACCAATTGCATTGTTCTCTGCTATTGCTACAATAATATTTAACATAAATGATTAATTCTTTATTTATTTAAACTGCAATAGGTGCTTTAATTGTTGGATGAGATTGGTAGTTTAGTATTTCAATATCTTCAAACTTAAAGTCAAATATGCTTTTTATTTCTTTGTTGAGTTTTAATTCTGGTAGGGGATAGGGGCTGCGAGAAAGTTGCAAGCGAGCTTGTTCAAAGTGATTAGAGTATAAATGAGCGTCTCCAAAGGTATGAACAAAATCACCAACTTCAAGGCCGCAGACTTGTGCAATCATATGAGTTAAAAGAGCATAAGAAGCAATATTGAAAGGAACACCCAAGAAAATATCTGCACTTCTTTGGTATAATTGGCAAGAGAGTTTGTTGTTAGCTACATAGAACTGAAATAATATATGACAAGGAGGAAGAGCCATTTGGTTAATCTCACCCACATTCCAAGCATTAATCAAAAGTCTTCTTGAATAAGGTTCTTTCTTGATTAGCTCTATTAATTCACTTATTTGATCTATCACTTTCCCATCCTTAGTTTCCCATCTTCTCCATTGTTTTCCGTAAATTGGTCCTAAGTCTCCATTCTTGTCTGCCCATTCATCCCAAATTGTAACCTTATTATCGTGAAGGTACTTAATATTTGTGTTCCCTTGCAAGAACCAAAGCAATTCGTGAATAATTGACCGAAGATGAAGTTTCTTTGTTGTAACTAAAGGAAAACCCTCATTTAAGTTAAACCTCATCTGATAACCAAAAACACTCTTTGTTCCTGTGCCAGTCCTATCTAATTTCTCATTACCATTCTCAAGCACATGCTCTAATAAGTCTAAATATTGTTTCATCTCTTATTAATAATCTATTACTATTTACTTATTTCTTTATAATAAATCCTTTCCAATATCTCTTCTAAAATACTTTCCTTCCCAAGAAATCCTTTCAACATTCTTATAACATTTATCTAAGGCTTCTTGCATTGTTTCTCCATAACAAGTAACTGCAATAACTCTTCCACCATTGGTCAGTATCTTTTCTTCTTCTTGTTTTGTGCCTGCGTGAAAAACAATACAATCATTTGTGTCTTGAAGTCCTTTTATTTCTTTTCCTTTTTCGTAGCTCTCAGGATAACCCTTTGCAACCATCATAACGCAAGTTGCAAAACGAGGGTCTATATCTAAATTAATGCTATCAAGAGATTGAGTTCTCAAACAATTAAAGACCTCTAATATATCCGATTTTATTCTTGGAAAAACTACTTCTGTTTCAGGGTCTCCCATTCTTACGTTATACTCTATAACATAAGGCTCTTGCTTAACATTCATCAGCCCAATAAAGATAAAGCCTTGATAATTTATATTCTCATTCTTTAAGCCTTGAATTGTAGGGCGAATTATCCTTTTCTCAACCTTTTGCATAAAATCTTCATCGGCAAAAGAAACAGGACTAATGCTTCCCATTCCACCTGTATTTAAACCAGTATCGTTTTCACCAATACGTTTATAGTCTTTTGCAACAGGGAGTACTTTATAGTTTGTGCCATCTGTTAGAACAAATACGCTGCATTCAATTCCACTTAAAAACTCTTCAATAACAACCTTATCGGAAGCAGACCCAAATTTATTGTTTTCAAGCATTTGAGTTAGCTCTTTTTCTGCCTCTTCCAATGTGTTAAGTATAACAACTCCCTTACCTGCTGCCAAACCATCGGCCTTCAAAACATAGGGTGGGGATAATTTGCTTAGGAACTTTTTCCCTTGGTTAAGGGTTTCCTTATAAAAGGTTTTGTAGCGAGCGGTTGGGATATTATTCTTTTGCATAAAGGATTTAGCAAAATCTTTACTCCCTTCCAAATTGGCACCCTCTTTACTTGGTCCAACAATCAGAATATCTCTTAATTCATTATCGTTATGGAAATAGTCCCAAATGCCATCAACCAATGGTTGCTCTGGTCCTACTACAACCATTTCAATATTATTTTCCTTTACAAAGACTTTTATCTTAGAGAAATCAGACCCTATGTTTACATTTTCACCACATAGGGCAGTACCAGGGTTACCTGGCGAAATAAAGAGCTTAGTAAGTAATTTGCTTTCCTGTATTTTGAGGGCAATGGCGTGTTCTCTTGCACCAGAGCCTAATAATAATATGTTCATTAAATATATACGTTTTCTATTTTCTGCCTTTACGATTTTGCTTATGATTATTTTGCTTTGAGTTTTTGGTGTTATTATTTTGTCTTCCTTGTTCGCTATTAAATTTCTCTGGTGAAAAGTCTCTCATCTCAGCAGGGAACTCTCCATCATCAACCAACGAAAAGTCCATTTGCTTTTTAAATAAATCAACACTCTCAACCTTAATCTTAATTGCATCACCCAAACGATAAGTCCTATTATACTTTCTTCCCACCACTTGATAATTATCTTCGTCAATATAGTAGAAGTCATCAGTCAGAGTACGAATAGGTATAAGTCCTTCGCATTTATTCTCGTCAATCAAAACATAAATTCCCCATTTGCTTATTCCAGAGATAGCTCCTTTAAAGACTTGCCCTATTTTGTCAGAAAGAAACTCTGCCTGCTTGTATTTCACAGACACTCTTTCTGCCTCAGCAGCTCGTTTTTCCATTAATGAACAATGCTCACACCTTTCCTCATACACCTCTTTACTAACAGAAGGTTTGTCATTAAGATATAGCTCTAAAAGACGATGAAGCATTAAATCAGGATAACGTCTAATAGGGGAAGTAAAATGAGAATAGAAAGGGAAAGACAAACCATAATGCCCAATATTATGAGTTGAATAATACGCCTTAGACATTGTACGAATAGCAATGCTTGAAATCATAGTCTCTTCGCCCTTGCCTGCAATATCCCTAAACAAATCATTAAAACTCTTAACCAATGCACTTCTGCTTTCGGTGTTAATAGTGTAGCCTAACTTACTAACAAACTCCGTAAAAACATTTAACTTATCAGGATTAGGCTCATCGTGAACCCTATAAATAAATGTCTTTGCCTCCTTATTACCTTTTTTATCCTTACCAATCTTCTCTGCAACACGCTTGTTGGCAAGCAGCATAAACTCTTCAATTAACCAGTTAGCCTCTTTACTTTCTTTTATATATATACCAATAGGCTTAGCGTTTTCATCTAAACGAAACTTCACCTCCTGCGATTCAAAGTTTATGGCTCCTGTTTTAAACCTTTGCTTCCGAAGAATAGTTGCAAGACGATTCACAGGCAAGAGATAATCCTGCATCTCACCATTTTCTTCTTCAATTATCTTTTGAACCTCTTCATAAGTAAATCTTCTATCGGAGTTAATAATACCTTTCCCAAACCACTGATTGATTATCTCAGCCTTATTGTTCATCTCAAAAATTGCAGAGAAAGTTAAGCTATCCTCGCCCTGCCTTAAAGAACAAACCCCATTACTTAGCTTCTCAGGCAACATTGGAATTGTCCTATCAACCAAATACACAGAGGTTGCCCTTTTAAAAGCTTCTTGGTCAATTGCCGAATTGGGCTTAACATAATAAGAAACATCAGCAATATGAACCCCAACTTCATAATTTCCATTCTCTAAAACCCTAAATGAAATAGCATCATCAAAATCTTTTGCATCAGAGGGGTCAATAGTGAAAGTAGTAACGGAACGAAAGTCTCTTCGCTTGTCAATCTCTTGTTGTGGAATTTCCTCACTTATAGCCTTAGCTTCCTGCTCAACAGGCTCTGGAAAAGCCAAAGGAAATCCAAATTCAGCCAATATTGAAAGCATTTCCGTGTTGTTCTCTCCGTGTTTTCCCAATATCTGAACCACCTTTCCAAAAGGATTATTAGCCCTTTGAGGCCATTCAGTCATCTCAACCAAAACCTTGTCATCTTCCTTTGCACCATTTAGGTCATCTAATTGTAAGAATATATCCACAGGCATAGAAGGACTATCAGGAATAAAGAAAGCATAACGCGGATGCTTCTGTATGCTACCAACAAATATTGTACGAGCCCTTTGAAGAATTTCGGTTATCTGTCCTTCGGGCTTTCTACCCTTACGACGAGGGAAAAGATAAACCTTTACCTTATCGTTATGAAGAGCATGATTAGTATTGTTTGGAGCAATATAAATATCTTCATTTCCATTGTCAGGAATTACATAAGCCTTAGAGGTTTGTTTCATATCAACCGTTCCTATAACATAATTGGAAGGGAGGATTTCATCGCTAATATACCTTGAATCTAAGAGATATTTACCTTTACTTTGTTCAATAAGAATATTTTTTTCGCTTAACTCTAATATATGGTTCAAAACCATTTGAACAGAGGCTCTATCGTTAGAGCCTAATCGTGAAGCTACCTGTTTATAGTTCAGAGCTTCAAAAGGAGACTTAGCGAAAATTTTTAATATAGATGTTACTATCTTTGAATTAGGAATTGATTTGTTTTCTTTCATAAATGCTCTAATTTAAAGCACAAAGATACAAAAAAATCTCTAATTTCTTATCACCTTTTTAGTATAAACATTTCTATCCGTTCTAACCTTTAATACATAAACTCCTTTTGGAAGCAAATAAAGATTTAATATTGCATTATTTAGTTTTATCATCTCACTCCTTAAAATTTCTTTCCCATCTATACCATAAAGTAAATAATCATTTATTAACTCACCTTTAGTTGTAATACTTATTTCGTTTTTTGTTGGATTAGGATAAAGGGTAATATGATTTGTTTTTTCAATATCATTTAACCCAATATCATATAAAGTTGTAAAATCTTCCCATTCTCCATACTGAGTTGCATTATTCACAATAAAAGCTCTATAAGAGTATATGGTATTACTTGTCAAATTGCTCAAAAGATACATCATTGTATCAACATCTTCCAACACATACACCGAAGTATATTCAGGTTCAGTCTTTTCTTTCCATTCAAAGCCTTTTTCAATAGTTGGCAAATATCCATTAGCATAATAACCTTTCAGAATAGCAGAATGTGTATCAACCACAGGCAGCATAGTAAAAGCATTTCCCTGAGAATTTAATAAAGAGAATGAACTTTCCTCACTTCTATACATACTCCCACCATTTCCAATAACATATGCCATAAACTCTACCCTTGCATCTAACCCAAATGCACCTCCTATATTTGCAGAGAAAAGAGTATCTCCAATAGAGTCAAACGTTGCAGGATATTGATACCATACATCATCCCCCTCCACTCTGCAAAAGAAACCACAATCAGTTACATTCGGTATCTGCTTTGAGTAAGAGCCATTGAACGTTGCCGAAGTAAAGTTAATATCAGAAGGTAATCTTGTATGAACATAATCCCTAACCTGCCACCACAATAAAGGATAACCATCATTCATAGTAGTATCTATCCCCTTAACAAAATTAGGGAAAGGCTGTTCCATATTCAAAGAATCTATTATCATAGCAGAACGAAACTCTTCTGCACTCTTTGGAGTAGATACGCCATGTCTAAAAATAGTATCTTCACATAAACAACAATCTATAAGATGATAATTGTATTTATAAATATTCCCTGTTGCGTTTGCGGAAAAGCAGAAACAACTTTGCTGAAAATTTAGTACTGGCGACATTAAACCTTTAGAGTAGCAGTTTTTAAAAGAATTTAAACAAAGTGCAGTCAGTCCTCCAAGCGCTATTCCCCCATATTCTAACAGTACATCTGCATAGCAATTTTGAACTATTGCATTAAGACCAAGATTCTCTTCCAATCCAATCAATCCTCCTATAAAAGCAGCTTTTGCCCCAGTTATATGTAAATTATCATCATATAACCTCCCAGCTATAATTATCCCATTTGCATAACAACTTTCAATGGAGCCCATATTTACTGCTGCTAATACCCCAATATAAGCATCACCTTGAATATAAGCCCTCTCTAACCCCAAGTTTTTAACTACTCCCTTATAACCAATTAATCCAAATAAACCAAGCTGTTTACTAATAAATATAGCTACTGTATCTGTTTGTGAAAAAATATTAGGTCTTATTATTCTTAGATTTCTTATAACCTTATAATTTCCATCAAATGTTCCATTAAAAGCATATTCCCATCGCCATCGGGCAGGACCCTGAGAGTAATCACGTTTTTGTCCTCCAATTGGGATAAAGGTTGTATCTTGATTAAAATCAATATCATTCATTAGCTTAAAATAAGTTCTTTCATAAGTGTTTCCCGAATTAACCCTATCAGATAAGGTTTTCATATCCTGAAAAGTAAATATCTTATAAGGATTAGTCCTTGTGCCTGCACCTTGCCACTGAGAGAACAAACTATTTGAAAAAACTATACAAGACAATAAAATTAGAAATGTAAATTTATTTTTCATAAAGCTATTCAATTATTAATTTCTTTGTTATTATTTCTTCTTTTGTATTTAACTTAATAAAATAGATACCTTTTACAAGTTGTTCTGTATCTATTCTTGCAGATTTGTTATTTATTGATTGATTATAAATAATTGCTCCTAAAACATTACATATTTCAATACTTATAATATCTTTCTTAGAAAGAATTTCAAAATAACTCTGTGCAGGATTTGGAAATAATTGTATTTCTTCGTTACTATAATTGTATGGATTTACAGGTATGCCTTTATTTGTCTTACAAATATTATTATTATAATGGTTTATATAATTATCTGTAGAAAGGTAGAAATTATAAAATGAAGAATCACCAGATACTAATGGTAAAGTTTTGTCAGGAATAAGAGCAGGGACAATATTTACAACAAAAGGTTCTATTGGTTCGCAATTTTTTACAGGGTCTTTATCGTTGGGGTCTTTTGTAAATGTAAGTAATGAATTATCCCCAGTATTTACGCCTGCTAAAATATAATAATCATCCTCACATATTTCAATAGTACTATATCTAAATTCCTTATATTGTATAGTTCCTACAAGAATTGAATTATATTGCAAATTTATAGGATAATCATTCATATCTATAAAATAGGTTGCTTCTGCATTGAAAGGTAAACTTAACGGGTCATATATTTTCTCTCCTAAAACTAATAATTGATTATTTTTTTTATAGTATGCCATATCATAAATAGATTGTCCTTGTTGAGTGTTATTAAATAGCATTATATTGCTCATTCTTAAAGAATTTAAATCTATCTTCATAATTCCTGCATGAAAACTAGAATAAGTTTTATTTGTTAGGAAGACGGTTGAAACAGCAATCGTGTCTCCTGTCATTTGTTCTGTTTTAAAAGAATCATATATTGAAAATGTAGGATGTATTCCTGCTATATATTTTATTTGTGTTTGTCCGTTTGAAATATTATATTTATTAAATCTATGTATTGTTAGATTTTGATTTGGAAATTTAGAATCTATACCCAAAACATATACATAGTTATCAGTACAATTTATATTTTGGAATTTTATATTTGTATCATTTACGTAATATAAATGAGATATTTCGTTGCTATTAAGAGGGACGGTAATATCTATAAAACAATTATATTTTACTCCAAGGCTATCAATATAACCACCAATACCTACAATTTTTCGTGTGGTTTGATTTTGGTCATAATATAGTTTGATTTTCTTTATAGTATCAGTGTTATTAAATTGTCTAATCTTAATTGGGTTAGGATACCCATTAGGATTCCAAAATAAATCATAAATATTAACGCTTGCCACAAAGCCAGCGTTTCCATAACTTCCACAGAAATACACTGAATCATTTCCAAACATTTCAAAATCGGATATATAACAACCATTAATTTCTTTTACTGAAATAGTAGATGCATAGCCACCCAAGGTTAGATAGAACCTTTGCATTGTTGAATTATTGAGTTGAGATAAGATTATCTTTTGTGAAAAACCTATATGTTGAACCTTTTGTGTTAATGGCATTAAGCTATAATTATCGTTTGAGTTTACAAAATTGTCCGTACTTGTAATAAAAGGGACTTGTGCTTGAAGTACTATTGATACCACTAATAGTACTAAAATTGATATTATTTTTTTCATTTTTATTGTATTTTATATTATTTATTATTTTTTATTTCAAGGTAATAATGGAGGTAATGTATTACCTCCATTAGACAAGCAAGTGGTTCTTGCAGATAAAAATAATATATTCAAATATGGTAAAATACAAATTCATACTAATGAAATTTGCGACAAATATACAACATAAAAACTCTACTTCCTAATTATTTAAGAGGAAAATGCTTTCTAATGAAATTTACAAAGAAACAAAAACATAGATTAAGGATTTGTTAAATTGTAATCAAGAGATGGATAATTTAAATCAAATTCTAATAATATCTTCAAGAGATTTGCGTTAAAACCAAAAAACAATCCTTAGTTCTAAGTTAATGAAGAAACAATTCTATAAGAAACCATCGTTTTGGAGAAGATTTACTATAATATTATTCCTGATTTTCATTGCTCTAAGTTTTAGACCAATTATCAACCCAAAGGAAAAAGACTGCACAAAAATAACTCTTACCCTAAAAGACTATAAATATATTAAAGAAAAAAGGGATATACATATAATTGTTGAAAATAGCTCTAAGCACTATTATATCAATAATATATCGGAGCAAGATATTGACTTTGCTGATTTAGAAAGGCTCAAAGGTAAGGATATCGTTCTTTATGTTGTCAATCATTGGACACTATTAGATCCTAAGCAAAACAATAAACACATTGCAAGACTTTCAAATGGTGCCGAAACACAAATCCTATATACTGAATTTTAAATCTTAACCTTGGTTAAAAAATTTCTTTGTATTTTTGTCTATTAATTCAAAATAAAACTCCTCTATGACCCAAAGAAAGAACAACCAGAAGAAGTTTGAACAACTCAGAATAGACTATCCTCTCTTCATATATAGAAACTACACCTACTCAATTGATACGGAAAAAGAAACCATAGATATTGAATTTGAGTTTGAGTGTGGTGAGTTTTACTTTAAGCCAACTCTTAATTTCAGTATTGGAAAATCAATACAAACCATAACAAAGCCAGAAGATTTATCTGTATTAGTCTTCAATATTGGAATGGTAGAACTTATAAGTTATTGGAAAGCTTTTGCTTCTCCCATACTCATTATTGAAACAGGGACACTAACAGATAGCCAGATAGCCTTTTGGAAAAAGCTTTATTTTAATGGATTAGGCGAATATTTCTATCTCAATAAAATTGAAACAACTCTTGACAACTTTATGACCATAGTGCCAACTGGAAGGGAGTTTGCAAAGATAAAACCTAAGTTTAGCCATAATCAGAACAAAGTTATAGTTCCAATTGGAGGGGGAAAAGACTCTGCCGTAACTTTTGCAATGCTTAGGCAAAACGGCTTTGATACAATTCCTCTTATTATAAATCCACGAAAGGCAAACACCGATACCCTATTGGCAGAAAACTATAAAGGCAACCAGCTAACAATAATAAGGGTTTTAGATACAAAACTTTTAGAGCTTAATGAAAAAGGATACCTCAATGGTCATACTCCGTTTTCTGCCCTCTTAGCCTTTGCAACATTGCTACCTTCATTTGCATTGGGAGTTCCCGACATAGCTCTTAGCAATGAAAACTCTGCCAACGAATCAACCGTGAAAGGACAAGATATAAATCATCAATACTCAAAGAGTTTTGAGTTTGAACAAGATTTTAGAGCCTATGTGAAGGAGTTTATTTCCGAAGGGTTTAATTATTTCAGTTTCCTACGTCCTCTTGCTGAGCTGCAAATAGCCCAATTATTCTCCACCTTAACGCAGTTTCACCCCATATTCCGTAGCTGTAATGTAGGCAGCAAAACAAATTCTTGGTGTTGCAATTGTCCTAAATGCTTATTTGCATACTTAATATTATCTCCATTCATATCACAAGAAAAGCTAACAAAATACTTTGGAGCAGACCTCTTAAACGCTATTTCACTACACGATACCTTTGACCAGCTAATAGGTAAAGCCAAAGTTAAACCCTTTGAATGTATTGGAACAATAGAAGAGGTAAACTTAGCCATAGCCCTCACAATAGAGAATTTCCCTCAAACAAAAAACCAATACTTCACAAGTTATTGGAAAGAGTTCTGTAATTCTACTCCCTATTTAGAAATGGATAAATCAAAATTTCTCTACACCTTATCTCAAGAACATAACCTCTTAAACAAATATCTTTCAATACTGAATAACCATTATGCTATCTATAAAAAGGCAGAACTCATTAGGCTTTTGGCCGACAAACAAATCATAATATTTGGATTAGGTAAGGAAGGAGCTTCAACTTACCAACTCTTTAAGAAGCTTTTTCCGCATAAGAAACTCCTTTTGCAAGATTCCAACACCAATTTAAGCCAAGACCCAGAGCTAATGGAAGCCCTTAGTCAAAAGAAGATTAAACTCTATTTGGGTGAACAATCGCAAAGAGCCATTAACCAACAAGTCAGAACCAATATAGTGATTAAGTCGCCAGGGATAGCCAATTCTCATATGGAAAAACCTTATAAAGAACAGATGTTAAGCTCACAAACTGACCTCTTCCTAAGGCTTTATGGCTCACAATGTATTGGAGTAACCGGCACCAAAGGAAAGAGTACTACTTCAACTCTTATCTATAATATTATTAAGGCAAAACATAAAGATACTTTGCTTGCAGGGAATATTGGAGTGCCTATGTTCGATTTGATTGATAAAATCACACCTAATACAATAATAGTTTTAGAGCTATCGGCTCATCAGCTACAATACATTAAACAATCACCAAAGGTTTCTGTGCTTTTAAATCTCTATGAGGAACATCTTGACCATTTTGAAAGTTTTGAGGATTATCAAAAAGCAAAGCTAAATATAATCAAATACCAAGAAGGGAAAGAGAATGCTTTTATATATAATGCAAATGACAAACTAATAAGCCAGTGGATAAAGAAACTAAACCCTTCTTCAACTCTTATCCCAATTGATGTAAAAGACTATGAGTTTGAAGAGCCTAAGTTTTTAAAAGGAGAGCATAATAAGTTTAATATAATGCTTGCCTATGAAGCTGCAAAGTTTCTTAAAACAGAAAGCAAAAAGGGATTAAATCAAATATTAGAGTTTAAGGGATTGGAACATAGGTTGGAATTTGTTGGAACAATAAACAAAATAGACTACTACAACGACTCCATTTCAACCATTCCTCAAACCACTATCTCGGCTCTTAATTCCTTAGAGGGAGTTCAAACCATTATCTTAGGAGGAAAAGACAGGGGAATTGATTACTCCGTTTTGCAAAACATACTTTACGACTACAAAGACTTAAAGAATATTGTTTTTGTTGGTAAGGCAGGAGAAAAGATGCAAAAACTAATAAAGCAAAACCCTAAGAAGAAATCTCTATTCCTTATTTCAAACAATTATAATGAGATTGTAGCTTGGTGTAAGCAAGTAACCTCAAAAGGAAAGAAAGTATTATTAAGTCCAGCTGCTTCGAGCTACGATTCTTTCAAAAACTTTGAAGAAAGGGGTAAGGTCTTTAAGCAATTAGTCCTTAAAGAAGAGTAATAAAGTTATTCTTCTTAGAGCTTCTTTTGAGGGAATATATCCTTATTGCGATAAATTATATTTCTATAATTCCTACTATTAGGATTTATGTTTTGAAGCATTTGGTCAATGAAACTTGTCTCAATGGTAGTTTCATATTCAATGTTAGGATAAGTCTCTTTTATCTTATTTACTCTATTGTCAATGTTTTCTTCCCCTTCAAAGATGAAAAAGCTTGGAATAGGCTTTTGATTAATATCTAATCTATCAACGTTTTCTTTACTTATCTCATAAAAAGGAGTCCATTGTCCTAAATAAGCTCTTGGGAACATACTAACGCTTTTATTCGTATTCTCAACAGCAAAAGCTCCAATATTATTGTAATGGCTCAAATAAACCATTGTTTCAACCTTTGACTTTTTAGAGTAGTGAATGGTAGTTGGAATAATTAAAATGGTATTAAACACAAGTGAAATCCAAAAACATATCTTAATTGTCTTTCTTATCCATCTATGGCTATTATACTTATTCATTATATCCACTAAACTAATTATACCTAATATAATTATAAAAGCAAGTATTGGGAATATAAAACGTTCTTGTTTGTTAGGGAATAGGCTATGAAATAAAAGGAAACAAAATGAAGGCAGAAATAGGAATAATCTCTTGTATCCGTAGAAGAATCCAAAGAGTAGTAATATGCTAATAGGAGGCAGTAAAACCCCAACTATTACTCCCAAATAATTATGCCATGGTGCATTAGGATAGGCTCCTGAGTGCGTGAAATTATACATTATATACTCTTGCATTTCAGCAAAAGGACGCTTCCAAATATATAAATCGGCTCCTTGGGTTAGGAAGAAAGCTACCAAAAGTACAAAAGTCCAAATAATGGCTTCTTTAAACTGCTTATAAATAAGCATTGCTAAACCAAAGCCTCCAATAAAAAAGATAACCTGAAAACGTAGTGCAAAAGCAATAGCCATCAACAAGGCAGAGTAAATTATATTAGATGTTTTGGGTTTGGTGTCTTTAATGTAAAGATATGTTGCCCAAAGTAAGAAAGGAACACACACAATCTCAACAAGGTTTCTTACCGATAGCCAAGGCATTACCCAATACAAAGCTAAAAACCACCCAACTATATTAGCAGTCTTCTTGTTTTGAGTTACGCTATAAGTTATCTTATATCCAAAATATATTGTTAGTAAGGAAAGAAGAGCATGAAAAAATCTAACAAAATACATTTGTGTATCTAAGGCAGTGATACCTATAAATGATAGAATTTTAAAGAAGAAGAAAGAAAGTACAGGATAAAAGAGTGAATGTCCCTCAGGTCTTGCATTCTCACCTTGCGATTGAGGAAGCCAATTATTATAATCGTAACCATCAACCCAAGAACGAGAGCTTTCAATGATAAGAAAATGGTCATCGTGCATACCATATCCCTTAGCAAAGAAAACGCTCAAAAGGCGTATTGCTAACGCCACAAGCAATATTATAGATAAGGGGTTCTTTTTGTAATAATCTATCAATTTTTGTTTCATAGCTTATTCTATTTCATATCATCTCTGATAATATTTGTAATATCTTCCATTATAACCTTTGCCAAGTGGTCGGCTTTGGTAATATTATCACTTTCTGAATAAATTCTAATGATTGGTTCGGTGTTGCTCTTACGCAAATGAACCCATTGTGTATCAAAATTTATCTTTACTCCGTCAATAGTTATAACATCATAAGAAGAATACTTCTTTGCTATCTCTTCCAAAATCTTATCAACATTAATATCCGCAGTTAGCTCCATTTTGTTTTTGGAAATAAAGTAATCAGGATAAGAATCTCTAAGAGCAGAGGCTTTAATATTCTTTTTAGCAAGTAAAGTTAAGAAAAGAGCAATCCCAACCAAAGCATCTCTACCATAGTGAAGCTCAGGATAAATAACTCCGCCATTTCCCTCACCTCCAATTATAGCATTTTTCTCTTTCATTAACTCAACCACATTAACCTCTCCAACAGCCGAAGCATAGTAGTTTTGACCATGTTTTTCGGTAATATCTCTTAGGGCTCTTGTGGAAGAAAGATTAGAAACGGTATTGCCTGGCGTATGAGAAAGTACGTAATCGGAAATAGCAACCAAAGTGTATTCTTCTCCAAAACTTCTTCCATTCTCACACACAATTGCCAAGCGATCAACATCAGGATCAACCACAAAACCAACATCACATTTATTCTCAACAACCTTTTCGCAAATCTCTGTAATATTTTCAGGCAATGGCTCTGGATTATGAGCAAAATGTCCGGTAGGTTCTTGATTTAATCCTACAATAGAGCTTACTCCCAAAGCCTTTAAGAGTTTAGGTAAAACAATTCCTCCGGTAGAATTAACAGCATCAAAACACACCTTAAACTTAGCTTTTTTGATGCTTTCAACATCCACAAGAGGTAGGTTGATTATGTGTTCAATATGTTTGTCAATGCTTGAATCATCCTTAGAATAGCTTCCTAAAAGCATAACATCAGCAAACAAAAAGTTAGGATTAGCAGCAAGCTCCAAAACCCTTTGACCTTCTTTTGCATTAATAAATTCACCTTTGCCATTAAGGAGTTTGAGTGCATTCCACTGAATTGGATTATGACTTGCAGTGAGTATAATACCTCCATCGGCTTCTTGGTCAGTAACAGCCATTTCAACAGTAGGAGTGGTAGAAAGCCCTGTATCCACAACATCAACACCCATTCCCATCAAGGTTCCAACCGCCAAATGTGAAACCATTTCGCCCGATATTCTTGCATCTCTTCCAATAACAATTTTCAATTTATCCTTTTTAGAGCTTTCCTTAATAAACTGAGCAAAAGCCGAAGTAAACTTAACAATATCAATAGGCGTTAGAGCCTCAGTTTCTTTTCCTCCAATAGTTCCTCGAAAACCAGAGATAGATTTAATTAACGACATAAAAAAGTTTTGTTTTGTGTGTTTAAATTTAAGAAAAGCAAAATTACAAAAAAAACAACTAAACAAAGAATAAAATAACTCTTTATTTCTTTTCTATGCTTTTGATTGTTTGCTCCATTTGGCTGTAAACAGGAGCATGATTAATTATCCTCTTTTCACTATCCAAAAGATAAAGGTCGGGTGTCATATCAATGTCTAAATTGTATTTCTGCTTTATGATGTCGGGGTCAGATTTCAAAACAATCCATTTGAATGGGTGGTTTTTGCTAAATGCTAAACTCTCCTCCAAGTTATAATCTAAATCAATGCTATAAACCTCAAAATCATATTTATCTTTATATTCGGAGTAGAACTTCTCAAATGCTTCCAAGTTCTCCTTACACGACTTACAACCAGCACTCCAAAAGTAAACGATAGTATATTTCTTTTTCACATCATAAAGATTATAAGTATTGCCAAGAAGGTCTTTTTCCGAGAGATTAACAAATTGTTTACCAGGAAGCAAGGGGCGTATTTCGTTTGCTTCTATTTGCAGTTTCTCTATCTCTGAGGGTGAAATCCAAGGGGTTGTTTCGCTGCTTACAACCCTATCCACAATTCCAACAAACCTCTCTTCATTATAGGCAAAAGGAGACTTCCTATTGATTGTTAGAAAATAATTGACAGCATATTGGGCATATTCTTTTCCGTTATATTTTAAGGCTAAATCCACAAACTCTTTCAACGATTGACCTATTGAATCACCTTGTTGAACTGTAAGCTCATTAATATAAGTCTTTAATTTACTGAAAAAATATGGGGTTGCAATTAATCTATTGTCAGCAAAGTCAAAATTATTCCAATAATTAGTTCTGAAAAAATAGACAAACTCAGCTGTCTTTGAAGTGTCAATTTCCCTGCCCTTAAAGAAATGTTGGGGTATTTTAGGGTCTTCCAATGCTTTTACCATTTTGGTCATAAGGTGAGAGGGATAGTTTTTATAAAACTCCTCTTGAAACTGAATAAAACCTCTTCTTTCTTTGTTGTAGGCTATCTCTATACTATCTAAATTAATGTTTTTATCCCTATTCCGTTTGATATAGTTCTTAACATCTTTCTCATTATTTCTAAACAAAGTATTGGCTCTCTGAAACTCAAAATAAAGGTCGTTATCCTTGCAACCCTTTATCTGATAATTCCACAAAAGGTCAATTTCAACGCTGAATGTTGGGCTTTTGTCAAAAAGGAAAGCAAACATTTCATAGTCCTTGTTTGCCACAAATCCCATACCCTGATGTATATTGTCTTTTTTTAGAACAAAAGTTCCGTCTTTCTCTTTTTTTAGGGTATCTATTATGAATTGATTATTCCCATATATAGTTTTTATATAAACTACGCTATCCTCAATACCGTGTATTTTAAAAGTGATATTATATTTGTTTTGAGCAAAAATAAAAGAAGGAAAGAGAAATAAAATAAGAAGCAGTATTATATTTAGTCTTTTGTTCATTTTGTGAAAAGAATTAGAATTTAATTTTACCTTCATTGTAAAGTTTCAAATAGTTCTCAATATTATCAGCAGGTATCTTTTTCCCAATAATTCTATTCTGATTATCTAAAAGAAAGACAACAGGCGTGGTCTCCAAGTCAAAATACTCGTGCCAATCGTAGTTGGCAACCAAGCCATTTACATTTAGCCAATCGAGTTTTAGTTGTTTAATTTTGTCTTTCCACTGGTTTATATCAGAGCCAGAATTAACAGCCATAACATCTAACTTATATATATCCTTATTATCCTTATAAAACTTATAGAGCTTAGGAATTTCCGTTGCACAATGCCCACAGTCGTATGACCAAAAGATTAATAATTTGTAGTTTCCTGTCAAACCATACAAGTCGTGTACTACATCATTGGTATCAGGACAAGCCAAGTTAGGAACTTGTTTTAATAGGGTTGAATTGCTCCACTTCTTAGCACGAGCAACCTCTTTATCAATGGAAGAAGGCGGCATCCAAATTGCATCGCCCGAAGCATAGTATTTATTTATCATATTGATATAAATCTCATCATGTCCCATATAAGGACTTCTTAAATATCTTTCAGTTATGTCGTGAACCAAGAATTTAAACATTAACTTACTACCTCTTGCTCTTTCAATAATATTTACGGCATAACTAAAAATACTATCCTTGGTTTGATACTTCATCATATCCTCCCAAAAGGTTTCATAGTATTTATGAAACACCGTTTGAGGAGTTCTCAACAAACCATCGCATTGGAAATCTATATTGTCAAAATAATGACTCACATAATAATTATACTTTTTCATTTGCATAGCAACCGAATCAATACTTCCATCGTCCTTGTAAATAGGCTCAGGTTCCGGAACATCAACACTCCTTGTTGCATTAAACACTTTTGAGAGCAAGTGATTAGGATTTCTCTTTATGAAGTCTTCTTTTATAGAGTCGTTTTGCGACCTAAGTTCTTTGAGCTTACTATTGTATTCGTTTTCGCCCATAGTTGCTTTATACTTATTTAGCTCCTTAACCTCCAACCCCAAGCGATTAGTTTCTTTCATATAATCAAAATACTCCTTATTAACATCAGACTTCTTAGCCGTTATATTATTAATCCAATCTTTTTCATCGGTTTTCAAGCTTAGTTTTTGTTCCTTATCTACAATAAACTCGCAATATTGCCCCGAGCGATTAGCAAAGAAATAAATACCATCTTCAAGGGTCTTTTCCTTATTTTCAAACACAAACTTACCCTTTTTGTTATAAGCAGAGTCAATAGAATAGGTGCCATTCAAATAATAATTACCCAATAGCAATATACTATCTTTATTTCCTTTTATTTCCAAAGAAACAGAGTATTGGGCATTAGTCTTAGAGCTTAAAACAAATAGCATAATAGCGAAAATACAATAATATCTTTTCATATATTTTTATAGTATGTTTTTTAGGTTAAAAATTTAAAAGAGCAAAAATACAAATTTTACAAGAATAAATCAATCAAATTTATTAGTAAACGCTTTTTTTCTTTAACAATTATACGTTTGCTATCAATTCTTTCAAAACATTTTGTTTGGTTTGAAATAAATTTGTACATTTGCCTCGTGGATTAGAATAAAAACAAAATAGCTATGATTAGCACCAATATACATATTAATTCAGACATATCCTCCCTAAAGTCTAATCAGACAACTAAGGAAACTCTATTTCTTTTTTCTTATTTTTATGTTACTTTGCTCCAAATAATTAAAATAAAAACATATATATCACCCTGTTTTTTGATAAAAATTAAAGATTATATTCGTTTTTTCAAAAGAAAAAGGAAGTAATCATAGTAATTAACCCCTAAATGCAAGAATTAGGAGGATTTGCAAAAAAACGTAGAATGGCTGTTGCTATTTAAAACAAAAGATAGCTCGTCGTGGTTGCAGATGGCATTGTAATAAATGTAATGTGACTGAAATAATTATTCATTAATTAAAAAAATAATTACTATGAAAAACAAAACTTTTTTAAGAGCAGTTGCAGTAGTTGTGATTGCTACTTTAAGTCTTTCTTTCTTTTCGAGTTGTGAGGATAATAAAGATGAAATAACCTATTATAATACCTATATAGATGGGTATATTAAAGACTATCACACAGGAGAACCTGTTGCAGGGGTTATTTTTGATGCTATGTATTTTGACGAATCAAATGGAGGATTATTTGGAACTGCTCCTTATTATGCAACAAAGATAGCTGTTTCGGATGCTAATGGATATTATAAGATTAAAGTTCCTAAAAATGGTGATTTAAGGAGCAGAAATTTATATTTTACTTTCTATGGACTTAGAGTAACTCCAAGAGCAACTGAAAACTATAATTTTGAATTTAAATCCTTTAATTATAAAAATGACAGAGTTAATGTAGAAAATAAACGAGTAGATATTAGACCTATTACTTATGGATATTTAAAAGTAATTCTCCCAAAATCAAGTAGTAGTAATTGGGGTATTCAAGGGTACTATCAATCAACATATGAAGTTCCATTTTATAGACATAAATTAGTTAGTAGTGGAGAGTATAATGAAACTTTAAAGTATTTCTTCTTTAAAGTTTGTGCTTTGGGTGGATGGATTAATTGTGGAAACCATCCTACTATAAATAGGAATTTCTCAATGCAAAATCCAAAAGATACTGTAATATTAAATGTTGAAGAATAAAAAAATGGATCTTATGAAAAGAATACTAATTACGTTATTAATTATAATGACAATAAGCCTAAAGGCATATACGCAAGATTCTTTGAATGTAGAAATTATTGGGGATAATAGACCATATACAGAAATATTTGATACTTGGTTTAGAAATATAAGATATGATACGTTATCTACAAAAATACTTTATGATAGGGTTGTTCCTTTTGCTGACTTAGAAAATAAGAATGGTTATAGTAATGATACATTGGACAAAACTGATTTTATTCAAGCCTATTCAGAACTACATAGAGCTTCAAGCTCTGACATGAAAGTGTTTTCAATGAATGTTTAAAACCTGAGAGATAATATTAATTTATCTTCAAATGATTCAACCATTCAATTGGGAATTATATATTCTGATTTTAGTATAATTGATACCAACTCTTTTTATGATGGAAGATTATTAATAATAGATAGTACAGTTTATGTTAATGATACAAATACTCGTAATATTTTTATTAATAAAAATACTTTTCTTTCCTCAGCATTATCTAAGACTCTTTATAATAATTTATCCATAACTTTTAATCTTAATAATCTATTTATGTTTAATAATACAAACAAGGATATTAACAAGATTATGATTGATTACGATAATGGACAGGGATTTGTTTCATATAATATTAGTAATGGGATAATGATAACTGAGAATATAAATTATTTAGATTATGGTAATAAAATTGTTACTATAAAGATTATAACATCTTCTAATGATACTTTAACTTCTAAATCAAAAATAAATTTATTACAAACATCTAAAACTTCACTTTATTATGTAGAACATGAAGTTTATGCTGATGAACCTTTTGAATCTATTTATGGGAAAGGAGAAGTAAGGATATATTATTCAAATTCTGACACGATACTTAGAAAGCCAATATTAATTGTAGATGGTTTTGACCCATTAGATACAAGACGTTTTGACCACGATATAGCAGACGACTCTGCCGATAATAAGGGAGGTATTTGGGGCTTGTTGAAATATGTAAATAACTCGGATACAATTCATCTTGGAGAAGAATTGTTAGAAAAAGGATATGATATAGTTATATTGAATTTTCCTTTTTATACGACTTATAATATTAATGGTAATACAGAATATATATTTGGGGGAGCAGATGCCATTCAAAGAAATGCAAAGGTTTGTGAAAAAGTTATTAATACCTTAAACCTTATGTTAAAAAATAATGGTAGTCAAGAGCAATTGGTTGTAATTGGTCCAAGTATGGGAGGGCAGATTACTCGTTATGCTCTAAAAACTATGGAAAATAATATTGGGAATTATGATTATAGAGGACATAATACTCGTTTATGGGTTTCTCTTGACTCTCCACATCAAGGAGCAAATATTCCTCTTAGTGTTCAACACTTTTTATACTTTTTTGGGTATCAATGCGGAAATGAATATGCAAGGCATAATTATTTAAATAATTTCCAATCTGTAGCAGCAATACAAATGCTAATACATCACATACAATTATCTTTAAGTTTATATACAAGCTATTATAATGAAATTAATCAATTAGGTTTTCCTGATTTGTTAAGAAAAGTAGCTATAGCAAATGGTAGTTTAAATGGAACATTAACAGGTTGTCCGAAATTACTAACTTTAGATGCTTATTCGTTATTTAATAAAAATATTGCAAAGTTACGAATGCTTGCAAATGGAGGGGATAAAGTAAGGGTTTTTTATGGATATCATCCTAAATATTCTTTATTAAAACCATATGAAGTTTTTGTAAAAACACCTTCAGGACAATGTTCTTATGACGCAGCCCCAGGTGGTAAATTAGGTTCATTTTATGCAATAGCTAAGACTTTAGTCAAAATGAAATTTCATGGATTGCCTCTTGTTGCACCTTATTTGAATGAAAGTTATCATTGTTTTATCCCAACGAAAAGTGCTTTAGCTTATGATAAAACTATTACTAATAATGCAAATTTATGCGAAGACTTATTCCAAAACTGGAATAGAGATTTGGTAGCAGAGGGAGTTATTCCATTTGATAATTATTGGGGACCTATTAATGCAAATATGGAGCATGTTACATTTAATAAATGGCTACATGAATGGTTTAATAAAGAACTTGATACTTATATACAAGGCGAAAGAGAACTAAATTTATGCGGAACATATCAATATGTAATTTCAAATTATCAACAAGGAACAAATATAGAGTGGACATGTAGTAATAATTTACAAATAGTTTCTGCTCCTAATTCCCCTACTTTAAGTATAAAAGCATTAAGCCAAGGTAATGGTTGGGTAAGAGCAAATGTATCTTCATTAGATCATAGAAAAGATTTAGGATACTATACAGTAATTGTAAATGAAGGAAACGTAATCGCAGCAAATAAAACAACTGGAAATACAACATGGAATACTGATTTAAATATTGGAACTGATTTTACTGTAAAAACAGGACATACATTAACTATACAAAATGCAAAAATATCAATAGCGCCGGATATTAAAATCAAAATTGAACCAGGAGCAAAGCTTATTATTGACAACTCTACTTTAACGAGTTATTGCCAAGGTAATTATTGGGGAGGAATAGAGGTTTATGGACAAAGAGACTTAAGTCAAACAAAAGAGAACCAAGGATATTTAACAATAAAAAATCATTCAGTAATAGAGAATGCAAGAAATGCAGTTTCTCTTTGGAAAAGTGGAGATTGGAGCTCAACTGGAGGAATTGTTAATATCAGCAATTCAACATTTAAGAATAATATACGAAGTTTTGAGTTTTTATCATATAAAAATAAAAATCAAAATGATATAGAAATAAATAATATAGGACTATTAGCTAATTGTACATTTATTTGGGACAGCAATATGTTTGAACACAACAAGACAAGTCTAAACCATATAACCCTTTGGGATGTAAAGGGAGTGCAATTTATAGCATGTAATTTTAAAAATGAAACAACAAAAGATGATATTTTAAAGAATGGGATATATTCCCAAGGGGCAGGTTTTATAGTTAGAGGAAGAGATAATATTTTGGGAATAACAAAAAGTACATTTACAAATTTAGACTATGGAGTGAGAGCAGAAAACACTACAAAAACATTAACAGTACAAAACTCTGACTTTGATAATAACTTTTGCGGAATATTTAATATAGCAAGTAATAACACTAAGATATTAAATAATGAGTTTAAAATAAATCCTGTGCTTAATCCAAGAGGATTATTTGAATCTGATGCGGCATTTGGATTAGTCTTACATAATAGCACAGGTTATATAATTGAACAAAATACTTTCCAAGGAAATGGATGGTATACATACAGTGTGGGTTTGCAGATAAAGAACTCAGGTCAAGGAGCAAACTGGGTTAGAAATAACGTGTTTAATGATATATATCATGCAACAGAATCTATAGGTAAGAATAGGCATCCTAATTATAGCGTAGGGTCATTTATTGGGTTGAAATATATTTGTAATAATTTTAGAACATCTGACTATGCTATTTTTATTGATAGAGACAGAACTGCACGTAATGATTGGTATGGACCAGACTTAAATCAAAATGGAGGAACTATTACTCAGTCCGCAGAAAATATATTCGATAGAAAAGAATTAGAAGCTAGCGATATTTATGTTTATGACAATTCAAGTGTATATACTTATACCTGCTATTTAGGTGCCGAAACAGACCCTTTATCTATAAGCAGTAATATATTGAAAAATCCTGCAACAGAAACTATAGATTGTTCTAATTTATATACTTCTTTAGATGATGTTACCTTAGAGCATCATTATTTAACCTTTGAAGGAGACTTTATTAATTTGCTTTATAACTATAATAACTTATTAGATGGAGGTTCAACAGATCTATTATTAGATAAGATACAAGGTTCTTGGAGCGATGAAGTGTGGGCAATAAGAGAAGAATTTATTAGTAACTCTCCATATCTATCTCCGGAGGTATTAATAGAACTTGCAATATCTCAAATACTCCCATTACCTATTTATTTAGAAGTAGCACTATCAAATCCAGAAGCAACTCAAAAAGACGGATACTTAGATTTTATGAAATCAGATGAAGGAGAAAATCTATTAACTGCTAATGGAAAAGAAATGATAATTGATAGTTGGAATACAAAAACATTTAGAGCAACAATGGAAAGTAATATTTCTTCTAAATTAAGTAATATGGAAGAAATAACAAGAACGCAAATTGATAGAACTATTAATGATAGTACAGGATTTATACTAAACAATTATAGAGTTTTATTAGATAGGATAAGGAATATTGATGCAAAATATGAATTAGTGGATTCTTATATTGAAACCAAAGAATACAACTCTGCAAGAAATTTATTAAACACCTTATTAGCCGATCCTGATAATGAAAAATATAATAGTGATGATATTAACGATTATTTATCTTTAATAGATATTATGGAAGATAGGAATGATTCAACTAATCAAATCCCTATTGATGAAAGATTAGAAGTTTTATCTCAATCAACTACAAGAGCGGGAGCAAAAGCAAAGGCTTATCTTAATTTCAATGACGATAATACAAATTACCATCCGGACTATGTTACATTAGAACCAAATCCTAAATCTAAACTAATCAAAACAAATACATCATTTAATCTTTTTACAGCAGATATAACAATTGTACCTAACCCAGCCAAGAATTATATTACTCTAACTTATAATCTACAACCTAAACAAACATATACCTTAAAGATATATGATAATAAGGGAATAGAATTGCTTTCCAAAACTCTTAATGGTAATAAGGGAATACAAACAATAGATTTGAATAATTTCAAATCGGGTTCTTATTACTACACTATAACAAATAGTAAGAGTGTTATTAAATCTGATAAATTAATAATTGCAAGATAATATTAATTGTCTTAGCTTGGTAGTAAGGCGGATATTCAAATAAGGAGAATATCCGCTAAATTACCAACTTTTAAGTATGTACTTTTAAAAACATATCAACCATGAAAAAAACAATTATTTTAGTTGCACTTATATTTGTAAGTATTGTAACTATGGCACAAGTCCAATACGGAGTTAGAGCGGGAATGACTTTGTCAACCTATTATTCTGCTCAAGATATTTTTAAGTTCAAACCGGGTATCCACGTAGGAGCAGTTGCAGATATTCCTATTGGTTCTTCTAAGTTTTCTTTTGTTCCAGGTGTGTATTTTGCTGATAAGGGAACAAAAGTAAAAGAATATTCTAGTAATAATTATAATAAAGAAACACATTATAATTATCAATTAGAAATACCTTTGCTTTTTACTTATAAATTTCCAATAAATGATAAACTAAGCCTTAAGCCTCAAATAGGAGCTTATGTTGCATATGGATTATTTGAAATTACTAATTGGAAAATAGATTATATAAATACAAATACTCAACCTACTGAAGGTACATTTACTAGTTATTTTTATGATTATCCTTTTGGGTTATTATTTGGAGCTAATGCGGGTTTATCTGCTTTCTATAATAAGTATTCATTTACTCTTTCTTGTGATATTAGTTCTATTTCAAGGTTGAGAAAATATCCTGATATTTGTCTATTCTTTTCCTTAGGCTATAACTTTTAGAGATAAAAATTTTGATTAGGAATTAAAAGCGGTGGGTTTTGATTATAATTCACTGCTTTTTTATTTTATTATTATTAGTGTGTGTAATGATAAATGGCGATGAATAATGCTTCTCTTTTTAATAAAAATAACTATTTTTGCACAAGTAATATTTATAAGCTATGAAAACTTCTTTAAAGGAATTTAGACAATATGTTGCACAAGTAGGGGAGATAGACCCAATAATGATTGACGTTGAAAAGGCAGAAGGTATTTGGGTTTGGGACACCGATGGAAAGAAATATATTGATATGCTTTCAGGAATTTGTGTTGGGAATGTAGGACATAGAAACCAAAGAATTGTTGAGAAAGTAAAGCAACAATTGGATAAATATATGCATATTATGGTCTATGGAGAGTTTGTACAAAGCCCACAGCTCAACTATGCAAAGCGATTAATGAGCGTGTTGCCAAATAATTTCAATCAGATTTTCTATGTAAATTCAGGCTCAGAAGCAATTGAAGGAGCAATAAAAGCAGCAAGGCTATACAATAATCGCCATGAAGTAATCTCTTTCAAAAACTCCTATCATGGCTCAACACTTGGAGCAGTAAGCCTTTTAAGTGATGAAAAGCTAACCCAGAAGTTTCGCCCACTTATCCCAATGTGTAATAGAATTGAGTTTAATAATGAAGACGATTTATTGAAGATAACAGAAAAAACCTCTTGTGTGGTTGCCGAAACCATTCAAGCAGGAGCAGGTGTAATACTTCCAAAGAATGACTTTTTGAAAAAACTCAAAGCCAAATGTCAAGAAGTGGGTGCATTACTAATAATGGATGAAATACAAACAGGATTTGGACGCACAGGAAAGCTATTTGGCTTTATGAATTATGGATTTGTTCCCGACATACTTTGCATTGCAAAAGGAATGGGAGCAGGAATGCCAATTGGAGCCTTTGTATCTTCCAATGAAATAATGAACAAGCTCAATAATCACCACCCACTAATTGGGCATGCCACAACCTTTGGAGGACACCCAATAAGTTGCGTTGCAGCACTTGAAAACCTAAATATAATAATTGAAGAAAACCTAATGGATGAGGTAGAAGCAAAAGGAGAGATATATCGCACAAAGCTAATTCATCCACAAATTAAAGAAGTTAGAGGCATAGGATTATTCAATTGCATAGAACTAAAACATAAAGAGAATTGGCAGAAAGCCTTAATAAGTTGTTTTGAACAAGGGATAATAACCGGAACACATCTTTTCAATGAAGGATGCCTAAGCATTAAACCCCCATTAACCATAACTTACGACCAAATAAACCTTTCAATAGAGAAAATCCTCAAAGCATTAGATGCTTTAAATTAGCTTCCCTTTTTTCAATCTTTACATCAATATCAATATTCTAAACCCAATCAAACGAAATAACGCCGATTTGAAATGAATATTCTTTTAGTATTCATTATACTATGGGAGTTTTCTTATTGTTCTATCTATTAAATATACTGTTTAATTTTGATTTTATTTGAAAAAGCTTGATTTATAGAATAAATATTTATATCTTTGTCGCAACAAAAGAGCAGAAAAATGAAAAGAATATTATCCCTTTTTACTTCAGAACTCTTTAGCAATTATTCATTATTGCTAATACTCCTATCAAGTTTTATCAGTTTAATCTTGCTGTACTTTATTGAGAATACCAACTTTAATAGTATTGGTATGTATGTATGTATGTATGTATGTATGTATGTATGTATGTATGTATGTATGTA